>Ga0208898_1000461_pt1 | contig 31677 bp, 33 predicted proteins | sample VirMetDEL_Mar_4_FD_184513 | JGI IMG/M metagenome (GOLD analysis project Ga0208898, IMG submission 184513) | Aqueous microbial communities from the Delaware River and Bay under freshwater to marine salinity gradient to study organic matter... | ecosystem: Environmental > Aquatic > Marine >... | reverse complement strand
GGTCAAGCGCGTCATACTGACCCGCTCTAACGTCCTCAAATACCATGTTAGCCGCCGCAATTGGCATCATGCGAACACCTGAGCGGCTTTGGATGGCGTCAGCGCCGTGGAGGATACCCATGAAGATACTGTCACCTGTCCAAATGTAGCTCTCTGAGCTCGCGAGCCCCGGCGCCGCTGTATCCTGACGAGCTGCACCAACCAAGATGTTAGGGATGCCAAGGATGTCACGAAGTACATTGATGATAGCCTCATCATTGAGGACAAGGCGACCGCCACCCGCTACACCCTGGGAGCTGTCCCCAAAGTATCCACGGAGCTCACCTGAGCGACCAAGAGCGCGGAAGACCTGACGACCTAGAATGAGGGTGTCAGCGTTGAGCCCGTGAGCGTTCTCAAAGATTACGTCCTTGAGCTGGTCAAGGTAGCTGAGAGGCTCAGCGCCCGCTACGTCAAACTTGCTACCAAACTGAGCGGTTGAGGTGGCTGTGTTGAAGTTTGCGCCATCAAAGAGGACGTCAGCGGCTCGCTTCTCTTTGGCAAGCTTCATGACTCGAGCGACCTTCTTTACAATTCGCGCTTCCTCAGAACCGGGATACTGTGAATCAACAATATCCTCCATAGCGATACCGTCCTCTGCTGAGTAGATATCACACTTGTATGTGAGTCTTGAGCGGTCAAAGCCACCAATTCGAGCGCGTGAAGCGCCGGGAGCTCGCTCAAGGTCAAGCCCTGCACCCGCGCCCATGAAGTTGCGTGAAGTCTCAAGTAAGAGAATGCCTGAGCGCTGAGGAACGCGAACGTTCTCACAGACCTTATCAGCAATGAGTTGGTTATCACTAGGGACCGCTTCAGCAACTAAGCCACTGAGGATCTCATCAACTGGGTGGATATTACGATATGAACTAGCCATTTAGATCACCTCCTATTAAGCGAGTGGAGCAAGACCACGGCTGAAGCAAATCAAGATTTGCTCATTAGCTGAGGCGGTCAGTTGGTTGATGTTTGGAACAGTGAAGCCCACTGGGTAGTGAGTTGACGCCGCCGCCTGAACCTCGCCATCTGTTGTCACACTGAGGACGGTATCAGAGGTGAGGGTCAGGGAACCTGAAGCGATGACGCGGGTGAGCCCACTGATAACAACGTCAACAGGGTCGCCCGCCTCAGCGGCGCGTTGAGCTACACCAATGATGGTGTTAGCTGTTGGTGTGGAAGCCACTGCAACCTTGCCCGCGCTGTCGATAGCGACTAACGCGAACTCAGTGACCGCAGAAGCACAAATGAACGATTGAACGATCTGATTCATGTCAGTCTCCTAGTTGAAAACACTGTTGTATTGATCTGGGTTTTGCTCTCGGTAGAGGTTGAGAGCCTCAGAGAAGGTGAGGCTTTTCTCTGTTGCGAGCGCCTTGACCTTCTCAGCGAGTGTTGCCTTGTTGAGCTCCTCACCACTAGCACCGTGTCCGACCTCATTGAGAGGGACCGCGCTAGACGCTGGGCGCTCGCTGAACATCCTCCAAAACTCAGGCATGTTCTCACGAACGTCCCAAGCTTTAGCCGCCGCGCTCTCCTCAGCGGGTGATACCTTGCCCTCACGGAGAAGGGCGCTGACCGCCTCGCGGCGCTCGACTTCACGCTTCTCAGTCTCGATAACCTCAAGGCGCTCATTGAGCTTTTGATTTTGGGCGCGTAACTGCATGACCTCGCTCAAGAGGTTAGCGTCAGTGATCTTCTCACTAAGTTGAGCGGGCTCGCTCATCTTGCGCTCCTTGTCATAGCCTGAGCCCATAGCCTCAGCCTTGGTCTCCTCTTCCTCCTCAAGCTTTGACTCTTCAGCCATCTCCTCAGCCTCAAGCTCACCTGATAGGCTCGCCTCAGCTTCTGACTTCATATCTTTAATCTTTTGCTCAAGCTCTTTAACCATCGCGTCCTTAGCGGCGAGCGCGGCTTTGAGCTCATCAGCGGACATATTCTCAAAGTCCATGAGTTTCTCTCTTTCCGATAAAGTGACCCGATCAATCTTGGAGTGTGATTGAGCTGGGCGTGGAGTTAGTGTGATGGCGAGAAGCTGGGCATCGCCCACCTTGTCACCACCATCACGGGTGAAGATTTCGCCGTGTAGATACTCAGGGGAGCTCCACAGGACGCCGCCCGCATCTTGAACGACCTTAAGACCTCGCTCATTGTATGCGGGTATTGCATAAAGCCCATCATCTCTGAGCTCTAAGTCTACGATCATCCCCAGGGCGTTCCCGCTCTCGGGAGGTGCAGGTGTTCCGCTTTGATAGGGTGAAGTCGCGTGTTGCCAGTCAATGATAACAGGGTCATCTTCACGGCGCTCTCTATAGACTCTCACCATCTCCTCAAGTAGCTCTTGAGATACAGGAGCGCCTATAGCCTCCCCACTCATGCGTGAGCTCACCTGACCAAGCGCTAGGGTTTTAAAGGCTTTTCCAATGGTCAGCCCTTCAGGTACATCATAGGACGCCTCAAAGCTTAATTGTACCGCCTCACCATAAGCCCTGAGCGCCGCCTTCTTATCAGCCGCGTTCATTTGGTTCACCACCTTCTTTGCCCATGTATAGCCAGCATCACCGCCCCATCCGTCCCAAGCTTGGCGCCCTTTGCCGTATTCGTCCCAAGTCGAGCCCTGCTTATCCACTTCATGGCGCGTGAAGTAGGCGAGCATACGCCTGACAGTCTGAGGGGATAGAGTCACGCCGTTGATGAGGTCACGCGCTCGCGCTATTCCTACCGGCGTCATCCCTCTTTGGCTTTGAGGCTTTTGAGCTCGCCTCCTGAGCGCCCGCTCGGCTGCCTTCTGAGCGCCTTGAGGGGGCTTGAAGTCAATGTGACTGTACTTCTTAGGAGCGAGTAAAGCCGCCTCATTCTTTGCTTCTGTCTTCTGAGGGTGACCGCTAGGGAGCAAGTCAAGGTCACCTGTGTAAGCTTCCTTACGCTCGCCTGTACCCACCAACTTGAGGAAGGCTTTGACGCGACCATAAGCCCATTGATTCCTAGTCATTCCGGGGCGGTGGCTCACAGAGAACGCACCCGCGCCACGTCTAAAGACCGCCTTGAGTGACCCTAGGTCAACCTTCTTAGACTTGGCTTTATATCGGTCATTGTGCTTATCAACCATCCCCTGAAGACCGCGCTCAACCGCCTCAGTGATTTCAATTCCCCCGCGCTTGCCTGAAGCTGACCCCTTGGGGTTGGTCTTACTGCCTTTGATTTGGTCACGCTTTGGGGCGGGCGTTTGGGCTTTAGTCCTTGCCATTCTCACGCCTCCTCCTGATAGCCGCTTCAGCGAGCGCCGCTACACCTCCACCACTAGCGGCGCTGACGGTTCTCTCTAGGGCTGATCTCTGTGCTTCTTCGGGTAGGTCGCCAGCTCCTAGACGTTCCCTGATGGCTCGCTCTAAATCGTTGTCGGGTGTTAGTAGCCCTGAAGTGACGAGCTGTGGGAGCATCCCTAAAGATTCGGCTAGGTCGTCCGTATCTAAACCGGTATGCACCAAGCGCGGTAATTTGGAAGGGTCTATGGGTCCGTAATTCCATCTGATCAATCTCCCAATTGTGCCACCGCCACGGCGGTCAACACCGCTCACGGCTGACGCCACCAAGTCACACAGATTGATAGCCGCCCGCCTAAACACTGTGAGGTGTACTTCACCAACTGAGCGCGAGCCGGTGGCAGATATGCCAAGGTTTGCGAACTGAGTTAGGAAGGCTTGACTGATTTGGTTGTCACACTCACGGATGATATCAAGAGGACCTTGAGCATATAGATTGGGCGCGGCGGCGTATTGGTCAAAGCTCACCACGGGGTTGTCTACTAGATAGCTCTGTTGGGCGCTCAAGAAGGCTTGAGCTTGCGCTTCAGCGTCATCAATCATTGCGTTGATATCGCTATCAGTCAGCCCGTGCATATCAGCCACTGAACGGTCGACCTTCACGCGAGGAGTAGGAACCGCCCAGCGGTCAGCACCCACACACATGAGGTTTGAGATTCTCTGCTTAGTACGCCACCACCACCAAACAGGTCGAAGCATCCCTGAGCCCTCAAAGTTTGAGCCGGTACGGTTCAAGGTGAGGAGGAGGAGCTTGTTGGATGGGATGGGCTCAGGAACTTTACCCACCCCTACAACGTGCTGTTGTACACCATCAAGCTTTTGATTGTCGCGTGACAACCACTTCAGATGAGCTGAGGGCTCGCGGTCGGCGTAGAGGTCAAGCCAAACCTTCACCTTGCCGTCATAGTCAGGTCCAACCTTGTAAATCTCTTCAGCGTAGCGATACCCCAAGGGCACAAACTCAAAGAGATAGCTTAGTTGCTCCTCCCAAGATTGAGACATCTGACCGGCGTAGCCATCAAAGCCCCAAGCTTCATTGGCAAAGCGGGCGAGCTCCACACAAAGCGGGTCAGTCTCATTTGCGCTCTCCCATCTCCATGTAGCAGATAAGAGCGTCTGCCTGAGCATATGCCAAGAGCGCCTGACCACTGGGTCAGTCCTTAACATATCTTCAGCTTCTCTCACCCAATTGAGCCCGGTCAACTGAGCGTTGCGCTCATAACCGCTGATCATGCCCCCGCTTAATTGGGTGCCAGTAATCCCCCTCACAGAAAAGCGAGGATGGAGCGCTCGCATATGGCGCGGCGCCTCATCTTGTTCACTCTGATAATCGAGCTTTCTCATTCAGCCCTCTATGATGTGGGGGTCAATCCTCCATCATTCGTCAGGCTAGTCCATTGCGTCAGGTCTAGTTTCATTATTAACAGCGCAAATGTCAAGGGTTGTCTCAGCCCTCGATTGACCCAAACATCTTAAATAGGAAGTGACTTCCTATTTGTCTTCGTACTTGCTGAGCTCCCTCGTGAGATACCAAAGCGCCTTCTGTAAATCCTCGCGGGCGTCACCCTTGTGACCTGAGCGTGCTACATACTTCACCACGTTACCCAAACAGAACCCAAGCCCCCAAGCCTCCACCGCGTCAATGACCTCAACGCCGCTCTCATGATGGTAATGAGGCGGGTGATCTACAGGGGAGCTCTCAAGGTCTGCTGTGAGGTCGACCCTATCAAGCGCTGGGTAAACTTGAATCTCATCGCTCATGATTTGCTCTATTGGCGATAGCTTCAACCTTGCCCTCAAGTTTGAGTAATTCGTCATGTAGGTCATCCATTCGCTCAATGATTGCCTTCTGTTCTTCCGCTTCTAACTCAAAGCGCTTAGAGGTGAACTTGTAAAGCATATACATTAAGCCAACGGTCACAACCGCCACTAGGTTGTTAGGGTCAAGTACCTTCTCAATGAGAGATGGAGGGAGAGCGCTTGGGTCAGCCATTAGAAGCCCCTTGAGTTTGGAGTGATACCCGCCAGCCTTGAGCGGTCAGGTTTACGCCTTGGAGTATATGATGAACGGCTCACTTCGTCAGCCCAATAGTGAAAGATGCAATCATATCTGAGAGCGTCAAGAGGGTCTTCTCGACCATCCTTCTTTGGTTGCTCTTTATTATCCCAAGCATAGCTCAGGAGCGCCTTCCTCAAGCTGTTCCCTATAGCTCGCTCGCCCTTGTCCCAGACCTCGCGGGTGATCAAGTAGCGGTTACGGTTGAACGCTCGCTTGAGGCGCTGAACGCCGTTCAGAATGTCAGTCCTCACGGGGTCAGTGGTGTGCTTCAACTTCAGCCCAAGCCCACCCGCTCCAATCCCTTTAGCCATCTCACGGAAGGCTGAGCGCCCTGTCTGATCACTCCTAGCCTTGCCCGCTTTATCTGCACATCCTGAATCAAGCCATATCCTAGGACCGGGGGCGGAGCTCCTGAGTGAACGAGGGTAAGCCACCCTCAATATCATCTCACTGAGCTGGGTGATGGTGACCTCTTGGGGGTTAAACTCATGCACTATGACGCTCGCCTCACGCGCCTCATCATAAACGATAATCAAGACGCTCGGCTTCCTAAAGCCCCAGTCTATAGCAATCCTTCCGCTCATGTCAGGATGATATTTAAAGTCATCAATTACATGATCCTCAGAGCTAAACTCTTGATACACCAACCCGCTTGGTGGCTTTGGCTTATTCATCACCATAGCCTCACGCTCAGCCTCAGGGAGAAGCTTGGTGGCTTCAAACCATGCCTCACTCAAGTTGTTCTGATTAACGTATGAGGTGAAGAGGAGGGGGGCGATCTTGGCTTGTTCTGCCATCTGACACCACCAAGCGTCAGCGACTGGGAGACCCACCAAGATCAAGGTGGGTGATGGTCCTGACCTCAAGCGCCCTAGCGCTTTGTGAGCTACCTCAGCGCCCAAAGTTTGACACTCATCTATGAGGGCAACCCCTGAAGTCACGTTGATCCCCTCAAGTGGGTTGTGTTCAGCGCTCCTAGTGCCCGGTCTATAGTAAGAACGACAGAGGACGCTTGAGCCCGTGTGATTGTCTGTCCACTTATGAAGGGTGTGGTTGTATGTCCACCCGCGAGGAGCTAGCCACTTTTGAATCTCAGGCATTAACACGGAATTATAGCGCGGGTTCGTGTCGGTGATGAGGAGGGAGGTAGTACCGGGGCGCGTCTTACTCAGGAACCATAAGGCAAAGATGAGCGAGGAAGTCTTACCACTACCCCACCCACAACGGGCGGCTATAATGTGTTGCTTCCTCCTGATACCTGCAATGATCTCACGTTGAAGCTCATTGAGCTCAAGGGCGGGCTCAGTGCTCATCACATATCCTTGAGGTAAGCTCTGAGGGTGGGCTCATCAATTGTGAGCTGATGAGAGCGCCGCCCCTTCTTGTATCCCCTGATGACCCCCGCCTCAGCCATCAAGAGCGCCCAGTGTTGAAGCTTATAGGCGCTGACCTCAGCGGTGGCGTATCGCTTCATATAAGTCCTGATGCCAATCTCTTCCTCAGGAAAGCTCATGACAGCGAGGAGGGCGAGCTTACACTCATGAGTGAGCTTGCTATGTGCTATGAGCTCCTCAAGGTCTTGGGTCACGTTAGGGGAGGGTGGTGACTTGCGAGGCAATGAAGCCACTGACCAAAAGAGTTGAGGGTCAGTGAAGTCACATATGGCTTTGTCAAGGTCGTTCAAGCTGTGCCAGCGCGCTCGACTCATGGGGGAATCTCTCCCAACGTCACGCCCCCAAACCATCACCACCTCCCACGGCGTAGAGAAGTTGACCGCCGCCGCTTGGAAGGGGGCGCGATATATGCCAAGCGCCACCACCCACAGGGCATCCCCCTCATGAGCTATGGTTTGAAGCTTGGTGAGCTTGGGACCCATCCTGTCGAGCACCTCATCGAGTATTGACCAAATGGGGCGGCGGTCATCTATCTTAGCGTGCTTAGTCTTGACCTCTAACGCGACAACCGCCTCACCGTTCCTCTTTTGAAGTATGAGGTCGCAATACTCCCCCGGCTCAGGGAAGGCAGGGCGCCCCGCCTCTATAGGGTTCTTGGTCAGGCGATAGTTTGCCCAGTCAGCGCTCTCGATAATCGAGACCAACAAACCTTGGAAGCGCTGATGGATGCGAACCGCAGCCGCCTCCATTTGGGCTTTAGTCCAAGTAGAGGTCAGAGATGGGCGGTTGATCTGAAGTTTATTCTGTGTCATAACAATCCCGCTCTTTTGTTTGGGCTTGCCTCCCCTATGAGGGTGGGGGGGGCGGCTCATGCTTTAGTCGTCTTTGGGCTCATCTACCATCATGGCGTTAGTCTGCTCAATCATGGCGATCACTTCAGGGATACCGTCCTCTTTCTTGGCGGTTATCTCAAGCTCCTTCTTCTCACCATACTCAGCAGGGAAGCGCCGGGCTAACATCCAAGAGAGCGCCCGCCAGTCCTTATCATCACTCTGTGAAGCTGACCTCATGAGGTTGAGCTCGATTGTCCCAAAGCCCTCATCAAGAGCCTCCTCAACAAGCTCTTTAATCTCAGGGTGCTTATCCATCCAACGGTAGAGAGTTGCCTTGCTGAACTTAGATAGACCACAAGCGCCGCGTATTGATTGACCGTCCTTAATTCGCTCCAACATCTCCAAGAACCTAGGGTCCTGTGCGCGTGCGTTGATGGTCTCATCTTTAATCACTTCTCGCTGAGCCAAGCCCTTAAGCGCCTCAAGCTGTTCTTTGCTTTTCTTCTTAGCCATGATGTTTCCTCAAGTAGAGCCTCACGCTCCTAAAGCCACCCTGAATAGTATTTAAATTGACACCATAGTCACGGGCGATCTCATTCCTGTTGAGCCCCTCATCAAAGAAATGTTGAGCTGCTATCTTTTGCCCTCGCGTCTTAAAATGACTAGCCATCTCAGCCTTGAGCACCTCCCTGTCAATCTCAAAGTCCCAGCTCTTAGGGGTGCTGTTGGTTGGATGTTGGCTAGTCTTAAATATCTCAAGGTGCTTATCGTCTTTGGTCTTTTGATCCCTGAAGTGGTTGATAGCTCTGAGCTTGGTGGTGTGCATGATTGCGGCGTCAATACATCCATACATGTCTAAACGCCTCCACCCTTTATCCAAGAGATAAATGCAGGTGTCCTGATAAATATCCTGAGCATCATCAAGGCTAAGGCGAAAGACCCTCATGATTCTTGATATAGCGCGGCGCCTCATAAACACTAGGCGCTCTCCCATCTTCTCTAATTTTTCAATGTCCGTCATCCGCTTGTCCATTAGTCAGGTTATTAGTCAGCCCCACTTGTCGCTGTCAGGATGCCAAGTAGGAGCTCCCTGATTGCCTATGGCGTTGTGCTTGGGCTTGCCTGTCACAAACTCCCAAGTGTTCACGATGACGTCAACGTCTTGTTGTTTAACCCCGTCCTTTTCCCATGTGTTGGTCTTTAGCTTGCCGGTGATGGCAACGGTTGAGCCCTTGGTCACGTTGCTTATGATGCTCTCACCTGTACGCCCAAAGGCTACACAATTAAACCACTGGGTGATTTTCTCTCCACCCTTGCGGCGCTCATCAACAGCAAGGGAGAAGCTGGCGATGTTTCGCTCTTGACCTCTCGCGGCGGGGTCCTTGCCTACATTGCCAATCAAGATAATATGGTTCATTCTCTCTCCATTATTTAAGGCGGGCGAGGGTCAATGGCGTCAATTAAACATCAACCCCCGCCCTATGGGTACATACATCCAACCGTGAAAGAGGTTACATGATTGAGAATAAAATAACAACACAGGGCGGCTTTGTCTCTTTGGTCGATCACATGGGCTCACCCTTGTCAGTGGTGAACAGCGCCAGGGTGTCAATGGGCAAGCGCTCAGAGGAGATGAGTGAGAAGGATTGGAAGCTTATTGAGTACCTGTGGACCCATAAGCACACCTCACCATTTAGACACGTTCAATTTCAATTTCACATCAAGGCGCCCATCTTCATCTTACGCCAATGGATGAAGCATCAAGTTGGGTGCGCTTGGAATGAGATCAGCGGGAGATATGTAGAGTTTGAGGGTGAGGTGTGGCAACCCTCAGAGTGGCGCGAGAGCTCAGAGAAGGTGAAGCAAGGGTCAGGGGGCGCTATGCCAGACCACGCCGCGTTATCGGTCGAGTTACTTTATCAGAGGGCGAGCGCCGCAAACTTTTGCGTTTATCGTGAGCTGTTGGCTATGGGAGTAGCTAAAGAGCAAGCCCGCGCCGTGTTGCCCTTGTCTCTTATGAGTGAGTGCTTCTGGAGCTGCTCTCTTCACGCGCTCATACACTTCCTACAGCTGAGGCTTGATAACCACGCCCAAGCTGAAATGAGGTACTACGCCGCCGCCGCTCGTGACTGCATTAAGAGTATCGAGGGAATGGATAGGATGCTTAAGATAGCGCTCTCCTAGAAATAGACAAAGCCCCCAATCTCTGAAGTTTCTTGCCGGAATCACGCAGAGAGAGGAGGCTCACAACCCATCGAGCACCAAGAGGTCACGGCGCTCGACAAGGGCACACTACTTGCCCTAGCCTAGCCTGTCAACCCCATCCATCTAAAACAAAAGCCCCTCAGCAAGCTGAGAGGCTTCCAACCCCCAAACGAGCGACTGGCGATTGGACCGGCAAGTGTCGCGCTCGATTAAGGCAAAAACTACATGAGTGTGTGTACTCCCCCTAGCCTAGCCTGTCAACCCCACCCGTCATCTTTACCCGCTCGCCTGTCTCTCCCCACCATCTGAACAGGAGCGCCAAAGATTGCGGAAAGCCGTGACCTCACGGCGCTGTTCCTATCGCATAAGTCTTGGGTGATGGTCTGAGGCGTGAGGTTAGAGGTGAGTATCACGCTAAGAGTCTTAGAAGCCCAGCGGTCATAGATAGCCCCTATCATCTCTCTAGTCTGTGACTTGTACCAGTCTGACCACCTGCCACCGCCACCTAGCCCCCCAAGCTCGTCAAGACAAAGCAAGTCAACCTTCTCAAGCATCTCATGGAGGTTGATTGTTTTAGAGCTCCATGATGACCTGATGTCAGCAAAGAGAGCTTCATGTGATATGAACAGCGCTCGCTTGCCTTGGAAGATGGCGTGTTTGGCTAGGATGTGAAGGATCATACTTTTGCCATTACCGGGCTTTCCATACAGCATGACCGCGGGCTTATCGATGGGGTCAGTCTTGCCATGAATCCAATCGAGTATTGCGCCCACCCTCTCCCGTTGTTTGGGAGAATCCCACTCATAAGAGCTCAAGGTGTGCTGATGAGCTAGGAAGGGGAGGCGAGCGTCTTCTAGTCGCTTGAGCCTATCCCTGAGAGGAGTACACAGAGGACAACGGCGGGCAATAGGTGCGCTCGGTGGTGGGGGCTTCTCATACACAATCCCCTCTTGACACTCTCCACAGTATGGGAGGGGGGTGGTGGTCAGATACCCTGACGAGCTCACCCATTCAGAAGCTGGGAAGTTTTCAGCGTCAATGCTGTGGTAGTCAATCACCATCCATCTCCATTCGTTTTTCTACCTCTATAGCTTGGATTCATCCAGGCTAGATCAGCCTTGAGTATCTCCTCTTGACGCTCAGGAGTCACCACAATTGTGGTCGGCTTTGGAGGTGGGACGGGTTGAGTCTTGACAGCAGGGAGCTCCCCTGAAGCTTGGATTGTCACCCAATCAATAGCTGACCTTGGTGAGATTCGCTCTGAGATCATCAAGGTGTACAGCTCACCATTAGCAGCAAAGAGAGCCCGCCTGATGTCATAGGCGTTATTGTGGTCAATAGATGCCTGAACTTGTCTTCTGTATTCAGTCTCGTCTTTTATATGAGATAAATAAAACAATTTACCGTCTTGGAACTCCACCGGCTCAGGAGGCTCATGACGGCTCATGATGTCATCCCAATTCTCAGCCCGGTCTTCCTCCTCGCGCTCGCGCGCTGGGTCTAGCCCTGCCTCATCGTCCTCAGAGCTGCTGTTTTTGTTTTCTATAGTTTTTATAGGTTGAATATAGTTTATATTGTGTGACACTTTCGCCACTGTCATGGTGACACTTTCGCCACTGTTACTGTGACACTTTGGGTCAGCCATGGTGACACTTTCGCCACTGTTACCTTTTATGTCACTGTCCTCAATGGTGACACTTTCGCCACTGTTACTGTGACACTTTAGGTATCCCATGGTGACACTTTCGCCACTGTTACCCATTATGTCACTGTCCATTACTGTGACACTTTCGCCACTGTTACCCAATATGTCACTGTGACCCACAGTGTCACAATTGACACTATAGGTGGAGAGGATGGCTTGAGCCTTGAGGGTGTTGAGCGCCGTGTCTGACCTGTGGTTGAGCTGAGGTTTGTCAGTCCTCCTGTCACTTATCCTCATGATCCACCCTGAAGCCTTGAGCTTGCTCAGGTGTCTCTTGACCTGTCGGTCGCTTTGGGCGCTTATCTTGCTGATGCCCAGGGCGCTGACTCTTCCTGTCCACGTCTCCCAGTCGAGCTTAAGACACATCATGATGAGAGTGTACTTCTGAGCCGTGGTTAAATCAGGGTCTAGCCCTATCGCTTTCCTTACGTCGATCTCTTTCATCAGAGCTCCATTGTGTTGGTTGGGCGTTCATCTTTGCCATAAGTGTCACCGTGGGTCAACCCTGCATTTACACATAGGGTATAAATAGTCTACCCTCAGTTTATGCTTTTTATACACTGAGTGTACATTTATTGTTGACAGAGTGTAAAAAAGCTAGTAGGTGTTGACCATCCACAACAGATAAGGAGTCAAGATGACTTTCAAGGATAAATTAAAGAATGACCTCAAGGTCGAGCGCTACTCACTGAGCGCGTTTGCTAGTGAGGCTCAAGTCTCAGTCACCTACCTTTACCGCATACTCGCTTGTGAAGTTATCCCAAGTATTCACATTGCTTCCTCTTTGGCTGTAGCTGCCTCACGTTGCACTGGGAAGACTTACACGCCTGACATGTTCACCACAGTCGCTCGCCATGACCGCTTAGCTAGGGCTGAGGCTGAGCTTGATGAGCTGAGGAGCAAGTGATGAACTACATTGATCCGGCTGTAATTATGGCGCTCATGCTGATCGTGGGCTTACTCTATACTATTTATGATGGTGTAAAGTCAGCCGCTAAACCCGCGCCTAAACCGTATGAGCCCGCGCCCTTCTGTGACCGTCATCTACAACCTGATGAGATCGCTTACCTTCTAAAGCACCTCTCTATATATGACGCCGTGAACCCCATTAACCCTGACGATTATCACAACGGGCTCAAGTATGAGCTTGAGGGTCACGTCAGCAAAGACCTAGGGCGCCCATTTAAGATCACTCAGCGCTCTTGGTTTAACATCGCTCGCGCTTGGTACATCACGCGAGGTCAACCCCAAAGCGAGCGCGTGGAGCGCCTTGATATTCGCCTTAAACTAAACATCTAACCCAACCCAACCAACACACCAACCAACCAAGGAAACATCATGGGTATTTACACACCAACTACACTCGACCAAGCCAAAGAGATTGCAACCCTCATCAGTGACCGTCCTCAAGACTGTCTCAGGTTACACGCCGCCTTTGGCGCTCACTTCAGCGGTGATATGGCTATCACACAGAATAACGCCTATATGCTTAAGGGTAAGCCCAGCTTAAACGCTGACGCTATGGCGGGCGTGGTGAGGAGGTCTGGCTTATGTCGTTACATGGTCATAAGCTCATGGGACCATGACCACTGCACCTATACTTGCGCTCGAAATGATGAGCCTGAGAGCGTTGTTCATACGTTCACTTACACCATCCAAATGGCTCAAGCTCAGGGGCTCACCCGCAATCGCAACTGGCAGCAAATGCCAATGCAGATGTTAAGAGCGCGAGCGCTCACCCTTATGCTACGCGCCACCTATCCTGACGCGGTAAGTGGTATCTACTCACCTGATGAGCTTGCAGACAACATGAGCATATCTGACGATGAGCGGGCTATGATAAGCGCTGACTCTTTAGGCGAGGAGCTCCACAAGGTCTCGACTCAACCCAAGCCTGTTCCACCATCACAGCATAAGGCGGTTGACAGCGCCCCACCCGCTGACCCTCACATCCCTCCCGCTCTCGTTGACATCCCAGCGAGTGAGCGCCCCTCTCCTCAACACGTTGTCACCCGATTGATTGACGTGGCTACAATGGGGCGCTTTGATGAAGACTTTGGCGAGCTAGTTGAGAGTGAGTGGCACCCTGAGAAGATGGCGCTAATTAAGAGCAAAGGGAACGCCGTGGAGAGCTGGCTTGATGTCGAGTCCTTCACGGTTGCCCTGTGGCATATCGCCCAAGAGGAGGCAAGCGCTGATGAGCTTGATGAGCTCCACAAGGTCATCTTAAGCCTTGGCTACTCTGAGGCTAAGCTGGTCGTCTAACAGCCCCCTGACGTGGTGGGGCATACGTTATCACCCTGATAAAGCTTTGAATACTAACGAGACACCCGAGCAACGCGAAGAGCGCTTAAAGAAAAAGCGTGAATATATGCGCAAGTACTATCAGAAGAAAAAAGCAAGCGAAACACCTGAGCAACGCGAAGAGCGCTTAAAGAAAGTGCGTGAATATATGCGCAAGCGCTACCCCAAGCCCTATCATAAGCAAAGAGCAAGCGAAACACCTGAGCAACGCGAAGAGCGCTTAAAGAAAGCGCGTGAACGTATGCGCAAGCTCTATCATAAGCAAAGAGCAAGCGAAACGCCTGAGCAACGCGAAGAGCGCTTAAAGAAAAAGCGTGAAAATCAGCGCAAGCGGAGAGCAAACGAAACACCTGAGCAACGCGAAGAGCGCTTAAAGAAAGCGCGTGAATATATGCGCAAGCGAAGAGGTAAGAATATATCTTAGCTTGTCATCACTCCATACAGGATGAGGAGGATGATTGACAGCGCCCATAAGTTATCCCCCATCACCTCAGCTATCCAATCAGAGAAGAAGCCAAAGAGGAAAATGAGGATGAGGACGATTGCGGCGTTCATTGGATAGTGCATTGACCGGAGGAGCAAGCGGGCTCAAGGGTGGCGTCATAATAATCACCCTCGATACCTAGCAGGTTGACCCCTGACCAATCAAGAGACATGAGGCGGTTCCAAGTCTCCTCTGCCTCACTCCCCTCCTCTACTGTTTGGTAAGGGGCGTTATCATAAGCGCTATCACCAAACCAACCCAAGAGCGCAACCCCCCTGAGCTCCTCGCGAGCGTCCCACAAGAAGTCAGCGACCGCGCCCCACTCTTCATCCTTAACGGTGCAGGTGTTAGATACATTATGGGTCAACCCCTCAACCCTCGATGGAGCTGAACCCGGTTTAACCCAGTGTTGATATACCAAGCGCACCCGCTCAAGGTGGTCAAGGGCTGTATCCTCCTCTCTAGTGAGCGCCCCTTCAGGAGCTCCACAAGCGAACGCCACCACGCCCGTGTGCTTATCAAGCTCAAGGCAAGCCTCTGGGACCTTAGCCCACAGCTCATCCCACACAGGATTGACGCGGGCTATCCTCATTCGTCTTATGTATCTGCGAGCGTGGAAGGGGTGGACGCCCGCGCTAGTACCCGCCACCGTGGAGGTGTTCCCGCTGGGCTTTACTGTGGTGACCCTTGAGGCGGGCTTAATCCCGATAGCTTTGGCTGTCGCTTTGTTTTGCTCGATACATACCCGCGCCCCCTCCTCAAGTAGCTCAGGATTAAACAGCAGGTCAGGAGCTGAACACATACCCGTGATAGATACCCCAAGCAGTGACTCTTGTTTCATGATCACCCTTGTATTGAGTAGAAGATAGCCCTGATGGGTGTAGCCCGCCTGTAGCGTCCCAATGTGAGCCGCCGCCCTGCAAGCCTCAAGGAAGTCTTCACGGCTCTTAACTTTCGCGCCGTTGATCTCTGTGAGGTTGCAAACAGCCCAGCCGCTCATGAAGTCCCAGCCCCGCGCCTCATACTTCTCACGATTAGCTAACATCTCAAGCGTGATCTCTGTGACGTGATCACCTTTGCTATCAGTGACTACATACGGAAAGAGCCCAATTTCAGCGCATGGGTTGGTGCCGTGCATTGGGTCAGCTTGCCACAAGACGCCCGGCTCTCCCCATTGGCGAGCCATATTTACAACCTGATCAACCGTGGAGCGGTCAGCGCCCACAATACTCAGACCCGCTGAGATGTTTGCATAAGCCCTCTGAGGGTGGTCTTTCCACCAGTCCCCCGTTTTGGCTTGCATCATGAGCGCGTCATCTTCATCGAATATAGCAATGGAGGCGCTACGCCTCACACCACCTGAGAGGACGGCTTCCGACAAGAGCATCATGATATCAAAGGCGTCAATTGACCTGAGCCTCATTGAGCCTGACTTGATGAGATTCACAAAGAGCTCATCAATCTTATCAAGCGCGGTCTCTAGTGGAGCGGGACCGGGGGCGTGACCGCCTGAGCTAATGGGGGCGCCCTTCTGTCTGACAAGCGAGAAGTCAAACTTATAATCATAATACTCCTCATAGTACCCGCGGTGAAGATAGCTATCTATCAAGAGCTGTACAGCGTGAGCCCAGCCCTCAATGGAGTCAGTCACCATATGGACGCGGCGCTCTTTCCTCACATACTCGCTCAGGGTCAGGAGGCGTGGAAGGCGGTTGATGTCATCAGCCCTGACACTAAAGCCAGTCCCGCAGCCTGAGAGGAGAAGCCAAAAAGCCTCACTGAAGAAGCGCGGGCGGTCACATGGGGAATACGTGCAATTATATATCCTCATGTTATTGCGCTCGATGGGACGCCCTCCAAACTGAGTCGAGCGCTGAGAGGGAAAGACCCTCTGATCACGAACTAAATTAAAGGCGCTCATAGTTTCCCCCACTACTTGGGGGTATCTCTTAAGGTGCATAGCCTCAACCCTGCAAGCCGCCTGATACCAAGTTTCGCGCCCACCTCCTCCAACCAGGGGACGTGCATATTGGGCGGCAAACGCGACCGCGCCTAAAAGATCATTCTGCATTATGTACCTCCGGGGGAGCTCCCCCGCTCTTGGGCTATCTACCTATGAGATAAACAACCGTGACACCAGTTGAGAGGATCAAGCCCACTGTGGCACCCCTCCACCACCATAGATCATGACGAGCCAAGTCTCGTTGCTTATAAGCTTCCTTTAGCTCGCCCTTCAATATCTCTTGCTCTGCTAGATAGCTCTTGTGAACTTCCTTGTGACTCTCCTGAAGCGTTGTGAGGTTTTCAATGAATCGCGCTCGCTGTCTGCTCAAGCGCCCCTCCCAATACTGACGTGACTTGATTTGGTCGGCTTGTACAAGCGCGAACTCTTCAAGGCTTAAGCAAAACTCATCAGAGGGCATGAGATGGCGAGCGTTAACCGTCTCCCCTGTCGTCAAGACAAGAGGCTCAGTTATTGGGGTTAGGATCGTCAGAAGGCTCAGGAGGATAGGTGTCATGATGTACCTCACAAATGCGACACTTCAGCGCCTTGTACCTCGCGAGGCTCTCCCTGCAAAGTTGACGCTCAGCAAGACGCTCATCTTCACACTCATTAGGGTCAGGTGTCAAGAGCTTGCGCTCGCACCCGTGGAGCTCGTCAATGGCTTTATCAAGCGCCGCCTCACAAGTCTCACAGTCTCCATCAACAGATGAGCGACCGCCCAAGAAGCCACCCCCAAAGATGAGAAGAGACCAAACGGCAAGCATTAACATGAGCTCATGAGGCTTAAGCTCAGGCATTACTTCACCTTCTCTAACATCTTGATAATGTGATCCAGTTTAGTCTCGATCTTAGCGTTTTGAAGCTCTATGGAAATGGTTCGCTTTTGAAGCGCTTTGACCGCCCCCTGTATCTCAGCGATCTCTTTAGCCTGTTGAGCTTGCACCTGTTGAAGTGATGTGAGGCTGTTCGAGGTCATCATCACCCAACCCATAGCAGGGATAAGGCAGAAGGTGAGCACGTCTTTAACTTTTTCCCAATTCATTTTAAACTCCGATTAGGTGGGTAGCTGCCAAACTCGCAAAGATGGAAAACCAATGTATCCTGAAACACCCTGCCAGCCAAGCACGTTAAAATCCCAACCTGTGCCGGTTAAGGTTTTAATGCGAAGCTCGATTGTCATACTTGTACTAATGTCAGAATCTAAAATCAGCGCTGTTGCACATTTGCGCCCCTGTCGCAATGGTGCGCCCGTTGTGCCAGTCAGATCTTCACCCGCATCATTGCCGATGTAGGCGGCGCCTGTGGCATTATATAGCTGATAAAAACAAGTACCTCTAACGCCCGTGACCCCATTGTTTGCCTGAACAGTCCCCTCGATGTAATAGCTTGAGCCGGAATAAAGCGTGATAGAGTTTGAGGTCACTGTGATGTCAGTTGTAAATGAGGAGGGCGCTTGCAGCGTCATGATGTTTGTATTAGGGGTTATATCGATCGGTCGCAAGACGTCCACTTTGAGCTCTGTTAAATCTTCTGTAATTAAGTAGCTCATGGAGTCACCTCAACTCTAACTCCGAAGATTCGCGTCTGATCGGCTGATGAGCCGCCGGGATTTTGGGGGGTGCTTTGGTTTGCTACAATAAGCCCAGCGTTATCTTCAACCACATTATACACTCCATCATCGCCGGTCATGACTGTGAGGTTTATTTCACTAGCGACCTGCCAACCTTCAGAAACCATAGAGCTAATTAACGCCGTGGGGGTAAAGCTTATGTCATACGACTGGTTTGACGCTGTAAAGCCGTTGATCTTGACGTCTCCATACACATAAGCATTATTCTGCACGTTTAGTTTGTAGTATGCGCCAATGATTTCACAACCCTCAGAAAATTGCAGGTTAAAAGGTCCAGTGACCCCTATTCCTGTCTGCGTTGATGTATTGTGCGCCCTAAAGAGCGCTGGATAGTTGGGCATGAAGCTCATGGCGTCACCTCAATGATTATTACCTTTGTAGCTGTTAAAATCGTTGAGCTTGCAGCCAGCAGAGTTGCCTTTAAGCGTATAGCGCTGAGGGGGCTACTATTCTGGTAAGCTGCAATATATGTGCTGTTTGCAGACGTCCCATCCTCAAAGCGTGCATCATAACCTCCATTTGTCGGAGTGATCAATGAGCCGCCTGAATCATGCCATGCAAAAGTATAGCTTGAAGTAGAGTTTGAGCGCTGAACGTGTATGCTCGCTCTGACTGAGTATTGCTTCGTAGTGTCTAGCCCAATTTCACCGGTGGACGTGTTGAGCGTGACACCGTGCGTCCCTGTCGCTCGCAAGGTATCAAACAAAACATAATCATTTTGCGAAGCTGTTTGAGCGCTACTAAGAGAAATCTCAATCAATTGAGTGGGTAATTTTCGACTGTAATAGCTCATATTTACCCTCTCTTAGATGATAAACCAGTTTGATTGATCACTCACAAGCGTAACCGCTGAATATTGCACATTAAGAACAAGCGTTGAAGCTCCATCAATATTTCCGCTCGCTGGCGTGATCGTGATGCTATTCGCTGATGTATTCTTGATGTTGTAGCGGTATCCAGATGACACAGTGCCCGGCGCTGGGATGTTTACAGTGATCGCTACTGTTGGATTTAGAAGATAAATCTCCATGAACCCAGTGCTAGTGGAAATGGTATAGGCTGAGGTCGGAGAGGCTGATGTGAGTGAAGGATAGCCGGCTGTAGGGAGATTTGTGAGCTGTGAACCGTCAACGGCTGGGAGTCTCGCTGTACCATCGAGCTGCACAACGTTGTTGGCGCTTGTGCCTACATCTTCCGCCGCCGCTGTTCCTAGCGTTGGCGTTCCTGTTACGTCAGCATAAGCAACCGCGCCATTTTCCCAATCTCCTGAGGTGCTGTTGTATTTAATCACCTCATTATTGGCTACGCTTGTGATTGTCACATCACCATTATGTTCAAGCCGCGTGCTGTTTACTTCCATGTAAACAAGCGTTGACTCTAAATAATAAAGCCGCCGCTCACCTGCCTTGACAGTAATCGAGCTTGAGCCGCCGAGAGCCCCCTCACCGTTTGCTCTAAATGACGTACTAGCGCCTGTGATCGTTACGTCTGAGCCGCTGAGGTTATGAAACAGTGCAAACCCATTCGCCACGGTCGCTTGAGCTAATGTTAAAGTGATACCACCGCCGTACAGCCGGAAGACGTGCAGGGCGTTTGAGTTAATCGGGGTTGACGTTGTTGTTGTGTTGAATTGCTGAACAACCACAGAATCATTGAGATCGCTATAGTCTCCTGTAGTTGCTACGGTCGCAAGTGTTGGCGTGCCTGTTACTTCAGTATAAGCAACAGAGCCATCAACCCAGTTTGCACCATCATACTTCAGGACATTATTAGCGCTCACTCCTGTGGTGTCTACATTGCCAATATCGTCAAGATCAGCAACGCTCGCGCTCACATTAGTCAGAAGCGAGCCGTCAACGGCTGGGAGTTGAGCTGACCCATTGAGCTGCACCACGTTGCCAGCGGCTGTGCCCACATCTTCGGCGCTTGCTGTGCCTAGCGTTGGCGTGCCTGTCAGATCAGAGTAAGCCCCTGATGTTGCGACCGTTGCGAGCGTTGGCGTGCCTGTTACCTCAGTATAAGCAACAGAGCCATCAACCCAGTTTGCACCATCATACTTCAGGACATTGTTAGTGCTCACTCCTGTGGTGTCTACATCACCCACATCATTAAGAGCTGCAACGCTCGCGCTCACATTAGTCAGCAGCGAGCCGTCTACAGCAGGAAGTTGAGCTGATCCGTTGAGCTGCACCACGTTGCCAGCGGCTGTGCCTACATCCTCAGCCGCCGCCGTGCCTAGCGTTGGCGTCCCGGTCAGATCACTATACGCTCCTGTGGTCGCTACGGTCGCAAGTGATGGCGTTCCGCTCAGGTCACTATACGCTCCTGTAGTCGCTACGGTCGCGAGCGTTGGCGTTCCGCTCAGGTCACTATAAGCTCCTGATGTTGCTACGGTTGCAAGCCCTGAGATATCAGAAGAGGAGAGAACAACCGCGCCGGTTCTACCTGCAACGCTTGTCACGGCGTCAGTGCTGTCAATCTTGTCGATCTTGGCAGGGTCAACAGCGCCGCCCATATCTGCATTTACAAGCAGATGATCACCGACCGCCCACACTTGCCCCTGATAAGTGCCTGCACCGTCAATAATATAAAGATCACCCTGTACAGCGTTGCTAAGATCAAGAGGCGCAGCAGCGTCAAAAGTGCCCTTATATGTCACGCCACCAACAACCGCCGCATCTACAACGGTCTTGACCTTTGCAGGTGTCATTGCCGTGAGGTCGTTTGTACCAGTGGTGGCTTCAGCGCTTGTGGCTATCCTGATCTTTCCTGAGACTGTTTCACTTGCGTCAGGTACAGAAGCGGCGCCCGCTGATGGGGGTAAGAATAGAACTGACATGATGGAGCTCCTTAGATAGCGCTAAAGCCTGCAATGACCCTCACGGTGTCAGCGGCGTCATTTTTCTTGTATGCGATAGTTTGAATGGGGGTTCTTAGTGTCCCTAGGTCGTCAGAGAAGATTTGACCCACCGTCATTTCATTTGTGGTTGGGTCGCTTGCGCTCGCTCGCGCTCGATACTTGATGAACATCACATCAGAACCCTCATTAGTAAATCCAACCCATTGGAACGTGAGCCCGCTTGCACAAGCTGAGCCTGTAGTTGAATCAATGAAATCAGATGAAGTCAGGTTGTTCCAATCGGTATTGGATACGCCTGACAGATCAAGGGAGCCACGAATTGAGCCACTAATGATAGGGTCTTGTACTTTTAACCTAGACATAATTAATCCTCAAAGTCTTCAGATAGGAGACGGTAAATGTGAGCCACGGTATCTATCGAGCGTTGGCGCTTTATCACGCCCTCAATTCTGCCTTCCGGTCCTTGTCCGTGGGCGTTTCCCTCGATTGTATCAAATAGCCCCATATCGTCAGGAGCTCCCACACATAAAACAATGTGATTCCCTTGAACCGGCGTTTGTTCATCTGAAGTGAACACTGTGATGATATCGCCGGGCTGTGGGGCTTCCCCATCTCTACAGCGTGAGCTTTTCCCCCAATTGCTCCAAAGTCGATAACATGAGGGGAATATCTTTTTTCTGATATCAAGCCTGACTGACCCACCATAAGCAAAAGCCACAAACGCCCCGCACCAAGAGAATTGACCATTCTTGGTATAGTCAGGCTCCCAACTCCATCCAATCCCCTCTGAGCTCTTGATATAGGTATTGATGCGTTGCCAGTCTCCACCATATGAAGGCTCAGTCACATTGCGCTCCCACTCACACTGAGCCCGTTCAATTGCTTCACGGCTTTGGGGTGAGGCGTAGACGTTGCGCTCTGGGCGGCGGTCAACTTCCAAGGCTTTGAGGTCAAGACCCATCTGAAGGATAGCGCGTTGAAGGCGCCTGACCTCATGCTCACAGCTCTCTTTAAGGTCAGCCATCATGAGCTTGAGCTCTTTATTTTCGGTTTCAAGGTCTTTTTTGGTTCGTGCCATTATGAATACCTCTGAGCCTCTGTTGTTGAGCCTAACACGGGCGGGCTCGTGTTGCTAGCGAGATAAGCGTCAAGCTTACTGTGAGCGCTCGCGCTAGTGTATAGGGTGGGCTCAAGCGTGCCACCTGTTACAGTGACCCCATGAGCCGCGGTGAAGGTTATTACATTACCCACTATTTGGGCAATCTCTAGCCCTGTGATAGCGGCGTCCTCGTTCCCCCTCGGTAGATAATCCACCACGTCACCAACCTCAAAGAACGTCACATCTTTAGCCGTGGAGCTGTAACTATACTCAGCCACCTCAAGGGCTGTGGTTGAGGTGATGGTGGTGACATCGGCGGCGGCGTTCCATGCAACGGGGTTTGTCCCCGTGGTAATGATCTCTAATTGAGCGCCCTCACTCATGAGCTCTTGGTGGATGTTTTGAATCATCCCCACTTCATCAGTGACCCCCCACTCATCACCGTATCCTTTGAGGTGGGGTGAGCTCACCTTGACATAATCACCAACGTCTAAAAGCAAGCTCTGACCTGTTCCAATCGAGCCACGCCACAACCTCAGAGGGTTGCTTAATAGATTCCATTGGCGAGCGACAACAGGGAGGAAGTACCCCAAGGTGTCACCAAGTGAGTCTCCTAAGTCTCTTGAGGTCAGCCCATATAAATCAAGTTGGGTTCTTGAGCGCTCGCCACCATAGCGGTTGATCGCCTCTTGGTTGCTGAAGGTGAGCTCATTTTCAAACCGCTCCTCTTCAGTGTTCCATTGATACCTGACCACTGTCTGAGTGACTACATCTTCATAGATAGACCAAGTGGGCGGCTGATCTGCTAACCAATCCCCCGCCGCTATTGTCTGAGTGACATTAGACGCGAGCTCTGACCCTATGGGCTGAAGAGTGATTTTAGAGCGACCGTTAAGGTCACGCTTCATTATGAGAGCGCAGCTCATAGCCTTGAGCATGGAGTCAATGATGTCTTTAATCTTTACCCCATCGCCGCTGATAGCCCCGCTGAAGGTAAAGCCGCTCGCGCCGTCATACGTCAAGAAACTCTCCTCATCAATCTCACTTGAGGGGATAGCAAGCCCAATGGAGTAAACATCATAAGTCCCTAGCTTAGAGTCTCCCCCACCGCTCTCTAAGAGCTTAAGGATGATCTCCCCCGGTCGCTCTTTATCAAACAGCGCCCCGCCGTATATCTCAGCCCGCTCACTTCCCTCCCAGTCACCAAAGCTTGACACTAGGTCCCAATCTTGGGCGGGGTCTAGGTGGATGATATAGCCGACAGATGAGCCGTCATATGTTGCCACCGTTTGATGCGTGGCTTTAATCCATTGATATCTAGTCTCTTCCGCTCGCTTATCAAGATACTTAACTTGGATGTCATAAGTATCCCCAGCCGTGGCGGTGGCGGGTAGCCCTAGCCCGTCCTCAACTAAGATAGTGAGCTCACGCCACTGGTAATATCCAAGCGCTATGCCACTGATAGGATAGCTCACAGGGCGTTGAGCTTCTGAGTCAGAGCACCTGAAGAAGGATAGGGGAGCCATTCGCCTTTGTCCTGTCCTCACCTCATTGGCAAAGCGCTGCTCTGAGCCCGGCGTTCTAATGTCGAGAGGATACCAAAGGCGCTGACCTGACCATAAAGGCGGGTGCTGTCCGTTGGCGTCCCAGTAATAAGCCTTAGAGCCTAAGATTCTGAAGCGTGACCAATCTGCTTGAGTGAGCGCGACCACAGGACGCACCCCGTCAGGGTCACCGTTTGGTGAGACCGTGATCGTGTTGTCTGTGCCAAGCTGCCACCGCGCCCATGATCCGGCGTATGTGTTCACAAACTCAAGCTCGTTATCGAGCGCGTCAATGATCACTTCAGGGAATTGTTTGACCTCATTTGTCCCTAGCTTAACTCTCTTTGACTCAGGGCGGCTGTTTGTCCTCACCTTGATGTAGTCGCTAGTGCCTGATGTATTATAGGAGCTGATGGAGCTGTCATAGCTGAAGCGTGGACCGGGCTCAGGATAGAAGACCTGTTCTGTGTTGTTCTCGTAGCTTCCCTCAAGGCGAGGATAACGAGGGTGAGAACCATCAGAAGGAGGGTTTACCCCATTGGGTCCTGTGTACCAAAAGTGGTTTAATTGATCAGGTTGAAATGATGTCATATCAAACTGAGTTGAGGTGATACTTGAGCGCTCAATGTAGTAATCAACCCCGCCCCCCTCAAGATACACAGCCCACTCTAGGAAGCTCCCCTCTCTCCCAGTGTAATAATGAAAGCCCTGTTTTAAATTGGTCGTTACTCGCCCGCGCTCAGTTATTTCACCGTTTAATAGCGCGATGATTGGAGTAAGGCTTACGCTCACAGTCCCACCGCTCTCAACTACGGGTGAGCTATCAATGAAGCCGTTGACTATTTGCGTGAAGTCAGACAACCCACCATCAGGGAGCTCCTGAGCTACCCAAAGAGAAGCGCGGCGCCCTCTGAAGGTGGTGATAGCTGTTGAGACTTCAGGCACATTTGTGCCCCCTTGGGTTATGAGGTGGGCTTGACGTTGTGAGCCCCCCACCGCTCGACTGTCAATATTGAGGCGAGCGCCCCCCGCTATTGGCGTTGAGCTTGTCACCCTGACGGTCTCAGCGCCAATATGGAAAAGGGCGGGATAACTCACCCCGCTTACTGTGGTGTCAATATCAAGCGAGCCACTATCAGTAACATATAAGAGCTCACTAATGACTTGAGCGCGGAACGGGTCAGAAGCGCGAGCGCCACATCTCCCAAAGATCACAGAGGGGTCATTCACTCCCCCCCTCACTCTGTCAGTTGAGAGAGTCACTGTGACTGAGCTATAAGTAGCAACCCCGCCGCTTGGGTCGAGGTTGGCTGAATAAGCGCTCACCCCTACAATCCCCTCAAGGTCTTGATAGTTTATCCCTGTGGTGATGGTTGAGGGAAGGTTGGAGGTGGTGGGGTCAAAGCTGCCTGATGTGTAGCGAACAGGCAACCCGCCCACCTCTAAAACAAACACGCGCCGCGCTCTATCATCAGTTATGCTCATCACGCCTCCATGAAGATGTCAAACAAGTGGACCGCGTACAAAGCCACCTCGGAAGCCGTGACCTTCACAACGAGCTCCTCCCCTCTGTTGGCTGGGGGGATATACAATGGGCGCGGCGTGGTGGGGGCTGATATTCCCCCACTGGGGAAAGTATAGAGGCGGCTGCCTGTGTTGGCTCTATTGACCCCTGTAGTGGTGGCACGCTCAGGAGCTTGTAGTTGATTGGGATAGAGGAACTCACAACCCTCATCAATCTTTGCCCCAATAGACCCACCGCTCACCCTGTACAGCTCAAACAACACTGAGGGTCCATTGAGGTCATTGGAGTTAAGCGAGCTCATACCATACATGAACTCGATCCCCACCCATTGAGAAGTCGGGGCGCTAAAGTAGAACAGGTCAAACTCATCCGACTGACCTTTGATCGGCGCTGTATTGTACCCGCGATTATAAGCGCCCCTCATGTACCCTAGCGCTAAGTAGTCAAGCCAAGTGCTCCGCCCTATGTGATAAAAGCCAGCGCTCCTAAACTTCACCTGATTGAGCTGTTTGAGTGCAAGCGCCATCTGAGCCACAGGAGCGCCAAAAGTCACCACCCCATTATGACAAGCTTTAGATAGAGGCATAGGCTGAAAGTTTGTAGGCGTAGCCATGTTAAACCCCCCAAATACAAAGCCCGCGAATATAGGGCAAGGTTGGCGCTGTTGGTGGCGTGTTGGTCAAGCTCACTAAATAATTCCAATTGTCCTCATCATTATCGAGCCCCACCCGATAAATGGAGAGATTAAAGAGCTCACTCATTTCCTCATCTTGGTCAGGTCTTACGTCAATGGTGAACTGTTGCCAGCCCGCGCTTGAGGTTGTGATGGTTTGGTCTAGTATCCTGTAGCTCACAGACTGAGATAGAGGGTTGTGCATATTGAGCCAGATGGTGATGGTGTAGAAGTTGCTTGTCTCAAAAGCTTCATGAGGGATATAGACCGGGCTGAATAAGACCTCAATATCACCTACACCCAAATAGAGCGCGGGCGCTGGGTCAGAGCTTGAGGTGGGCGCGGCGTAAAGATTATCAACCCCACTCCATGACACATATGAAATAGGACGCCGCCTGAGTGTCTCAATGTTCTCTAACATATTGACCCCCCACCGTGTTGTGAGTGGGTAGTCATTACCAGCTCGCCCAATTCCAAACGGCGTGAAGGTATTGAGGTTGCCATCAGCTTGAGCGCCTTGAGCTACAGGAGAAGTCCACGGAATCCACCGCGCCGCTAGTGTTCTAATCTCATGGTGGTTGGGTGTTCCTGATGTGTGCTTCACCTCAATAGACAAGACCCCATATGATTGAGTGGGGGTGGTGGTCACTGTGATGGTCGACTCAATAACGTGAGGACCGGCGCCGGTGCTCAACACCTCATCAGTGTAAGAGTTGGCGCCAATGGTCAGGGTCGCTCTCACCCCCCCCGGTCCTAGCGCTATGTAGTGAATGTGTAAGTCATAGTGCATCCTGCTTATGATTGGGATGGTATAGCTCACCATCTCTTGATAGGTCGTCCCGCGTTGCTCAAACTGACCTTCAGCCCAAGATTGACTGACAACCGCGTGAGTCCCACCGACTGACCAAAGATAGTTGGCGGTGTCACTCATAGCGGTGATGGCACCCTCTGCAATTGGCTGACCTGCTACAACGGTCACCTCATCAGCTAAAGTGGGCGGGCTTGTAAAGCTGTTAGCCATTGCTTAGGTGCTCCAATCTCATCTGAACAGGGACGCGCCTCTTGAGGTTGCCAAAGGCGAGGTCATAGGAGGCGGTGACAATTGAGCACCTCAAGCGCCCTTGGTCACCGTTATCCTCTGAAGTGTAAACTAAATCATAAGCGGGTTGAGCGCTGTTAACCGCTCCTGACCTGAGCGAGCGCCTTGAATCACCCCAGCCTTGATAGAAGTTGACCCGCTCACCATTGGGGGCATAAGGCACAAAATCAGCGGTGAAGTGGGTGTATAGATCACGCTGATCTAATAGGGCGTCTAGATCAAAGCTCAGGGCGCTTGTTGTGTATGTGCCTATAAGGTTTGAGGTGTAACCCCCGCCTATCTTACGTCTGGCTTGTGTCACGCTCTCCACTGAATAGTGATGATTCTGAAAAGGGCGAGAAGGGAAGACCGCGCCGGGGTAAGGGTGATCAGCCACAAGCTTGACAACCCCACCACCTAACGAGACTGAGCTTTCTGAGCCTGTAAACCCTAGCCGCTCTCTAAAGGTGGTAGCGTATAGAACAAATAAAGCCGCCCCAATGTAGTGAATCTCAACGTGACCCTCATCATTGAGAATCACTCTGACCTCTCGCCCGCTTTGATCTCTTATGAGCTCCTCAAAACAATTGGTGGGGGCGAGGTCATCAGCGTCATTTATCCCGCGCTCCCTCAGTCCACACACCACGTCTTGAGCGTGCCACTCATTACCACCCACCCTGAAGGCGTCAAAGCTAGTGCCTGACAAGTTATCAAACTGATAGCGCTCACCTCTGTAAACTCCCCTTGTCCAATCATAGGGAGCGGTCACGCTAAAATTAGCGCCATCTGCCACGGCGGTGGTCGTACCCAGTCCCAACACGTCAGCGTCAAGAGGTGTCACCCTGAAGATAGCGTCAGAGGTAATCTTGATTTTATCATCTGAGGTGAGGGAGACCACCCAGGAGGTGTTGAAGGTGGCGAGCGTTGAGAGCGCTTCTGTGAACGTTCCTTGTGAGTCAGCGGGCGTGGTGTCTCCAACCCCTCGCCCATTCAGAAAGAACAAGCCATCTTCATAAACCCCTGAGCCTGTTGAGTAGCTAGGTATGCTGACATCTACGCCATTATAGGCGCAAACGTTAACGCCTTCCCACTCGCGAGCGTCAAAGGCTGATATCAGAGCAAAGTTAGGGGCGGGTGTATTGTATGGCATTTAATCACCTCATGCTAAAGCGTTGAACGCTTCTAGGGTTGCCGTTGTATGTTCTGACGAGCTCATTCATCATTGCCCTTCTAGCCGCTTCCCTTGTGTCATACACAACCGCCCCGCCAAAGTTTATGTTTATGGTGGTGGCTTGGGTTTCGGCTGTTTCTCTTTGGGGCGCCGTTGCTACTTGGGGAGCTCCTGTGGGGGAAGCCGTTGCACCTCCTCCACCACCGCCAGCGCCAAGAGCACCCGCGCCCGCTCGCGCCGCCGCCGCCGCCGCTACATATAGCCCCGCGCTCTTAGCGTGAGACGCCGCTAGGGCTGGGTTGATAAATAGAGCCGCCGCCGCCTTTGCTGTCTCCATCAGCGCTCGAACACCTGACTCAACCGCCAAACCTTTGAGCACCTCGCCCGCCGCCTTCTTGAAGCCCTCACCAAACAGGAGAGCGTTGACGCCAGCTTTGGCGAGCCCTTCACCATAACGGTCTATGACATCACCCACCATCTTGAGCATTTGCTCTTGTTCCCTTGCCTGTTTCCTCATGGCTTGCTTTTCAGCCTCAAGGCGCTTCTGTCTCCTGAGCTCGCGCTCTTTCTCTAGCTTGTCCATGTTTGCAAGCTCGCGTTGAAAAGCTTGGTCCCTGATTTGTTGAGTCTCCAGTTGATATTGCTTCTGAACTATAGCGCGGGCTGTGACGTTATCTTTGGCGAGCTGAAGACCTGTTTCATATCGCTCACGCGCTAAAGCCAAGCGCTCATCATCGCCCTCTTTCGCGAGCTTAATATCAAGCTGTCTAAGTTGGCTCTCCATCAGAAGCTGGCGCCGTTGCTCTGCCTCAAGAGCTTTAAGCGCCGCCGCTTGGCTTTGGGTTGCCTTGGTCACTTTGCCCCTTGACTTGCCCTTCTTCTCGTTGAGCTTGGCTATCTCTTGGGCGAGCTTGGCATCTTTTAAAGCTGCCTCATTGAGAGACTCAAGCTCGACCTTTTGGGCTTTGGTGAGCGCGGTCAATTGCTTAGTGTTGAGGTTCTCAATGGTGCTGAGAGTCAGGTCTTTTTGTCGTTCCGCGTTCCTTGCCCTTGTCAGCTTGTCGGCTTCTGTCTGAGCCTGAACTTGAGCTTGTAGGGCTTTGACTTCAGCAAGCCTGACCGCTTGCTCTTTTGCCTTGGTCTGTAGGCTTTCCTTAGTCTGATCTTCAAGCGACTTATAGAGAGACTCAGCGGCGGCTATCTCTGTGTTCACGCTTGAGATGGTTTGACCTAAAGCGCTGTACGTGGTCTTGCTTTGCCTAATTGCTTTTTGAAACATCGCTGTTTCTTCGTTTAGTTTAACTAGGGCTCTTTTAGCCTCTTGCGAGCTCTTGCCGTGTTCTTCAGCTGCTTTAACGTATGCCTGAGCCGCCTTAGTCGCTTGCTTTTGGGCGTCTTGCTCCTCAAGTAGAACCCTAGTGGCGCGTGTTATTTTCTTCTCTAAAAGCTCCTTCTTGAGCTGGGCTTCAAGATTTGCCCTGACATATAAAAGGAGGGCGTTCCTTGCAGGAATCAAGCCCTTCTCAGCGAGGGCTTCTAGCTTTTGTGTGAGGTCAGATGAGGCGGCGGCTAGTGCCTCCTGTCTCTCTTCAGCCTCACGCGCCGCTCCTGAGACTTGCCGATAGGCTTCATAAACGCCACCAAGGGCGGCGGTCAAAAGAGCAATAGGACCAAAGAGGGCGCTTATACCGGCGCTACCCTCAGCCACCGCTAGGAATGAATCCTTTATCCCTGTGACCGCCTCAGCGCTTTGTGATACAGCATCAGATACAGCGTTAAAGCTCTCCCCTAGTTGTTTGTTAGTTTTGCCAACTAGATCACCCACCCCCTTAAAAGTCTCTCCTATACCTTCCGCGCTTGAGGTGATTTCTTCTAGCCCCTCAAGTGTGTCTTCTTGCCCTTTGAGCTCGACTTCTATCTCAATTGTATTCTCAGCCATGTTGAGCCTCCTGAGCGGCTTGTTCTCTTTGTCTTGCGAGGAGCTCCTCGGTGTTACTGTGGAGAATGTCAAGCGCTTCCATTATTGCACAAGTGGGGCGCGGATAACTAGAAGCAATCGAGCCCAAGCCCTGCCGGTGTCTATGGTAAGCGCTAATCAATGGCGCTAATCTGTTGGCGTCAGCTATAGGGCAAGCCCTGACCTCAAGGTCAGCGAACGCCCCCCCACAATTGGGCGCTACTCGATAACCGGGTACAAATAGCCCGCGCTCATCCTTTTGAGCTAGTGGAAGCCCAGACCTAAAAGCCCCCCCACAGTTGCCACGCTGACGCCTTAGCGCCGGTCGCTCCCTGCACTGTTCACAACTCCACCCGCGCCCCCCGCTGTTGGCAAGCCAAACGGAAGACGCAAGCGCTATTTTCCCGCGTGACCCAGTAGGCTCATGCGTTGAATGTGTCCCACTAGCTCGCTGATGACTTGGAGGCGGTGGCTTTCAGGCTTGATGAGGTCGATCTTACCCGCCGCGTCTTCACCGTCAATCTTGACTAGGCTCACGTTCACCATCTCAACAAAGACGCGGTTGAGGTAGCCTTGATATTGGGCGAGCGCCTCACGCTCATCAACAGCTAGCTCATGGTGCCAGCGGGCTTTATCTTTGGGGTCGTCAGGAGCTTCAACCCACAATAGACGCCCAAGCTCTGAGCGGGTATAGGCGCCCGCCCTGACTTCCGCTGTTTCCCTATCGCTTGGGGATAGCGCCTTGAGCGTGAAGATAGTAGCGCCCTCATAACTCTCAAGCGCGTTCACATCACCGCTCTCAAGATACTCGCCCACCTGCTCAGGTGTAGCCTTTACAGCTGGGTCACAAGTCACAACCACGTCAAGCGTGAGGTCAGCGTCAGGGAGGAATGAGAGCGCCATGATTAAGCCTGTCGTCCTAAGCCGATTCTGAACGGCGTGTTGTATGTCTCACTTACGTCAGCAATGTCACCGCCAAAGCGTGAGGCTTTATATGTGAGCTGTTGACGGGTGATGTCATTTCCTGATGGGTCATACTTTGAGGGGTCAGTAGTCAGATAAGCGGCGGGAAGCATGAACGCCCCGCCCTGCCCTAATCCCAAAGGACCAAAGCCAATGACCACCTGCCTCAAGGTGCGGTTAAAGAAGTCATTGTTAATGGTGGTGTTGATGGTGGAGAGGGTGAGGCTGAGCTCTACGTCCACATCACTGACCTCCATATCACTCATGGCTAGGATACTGTTTGAGTGACCCTGTGGGGTGAGCGTGTTGGTGACCGTCAAGGTGAAGTCATCTACATCAAGGGCGATACGCCCCAAGGTGTCACCTGTTGAGCTGGCATCAGTGAGGCTAGTGGGTGAGGTGGATGAGATGACAGCATAAGAGCCACGGAAGAAGCAGGGAGCTCCTGAGTTGTAGACTGGCTCGATAGGTCCAACGGCGGCGCCGTGGTCATCTTGAATGAGCGCCGCTTGATAAGTTAGGTCAGCCATCACGCGCCCATTATCAAGAGAGAGCTGCATTGACTCAAGGCGGCAACCGTAAGCATATGAGCGGAAGCCCACCCCATCAACCCTGAAGCTCACACTGTGGGCGGTTGTGCCTAGCTGTGTCCTCTGTCCCGGATACCACGTTTGTAATGAATAGACCGTCTGACCGTCATAGTTGGCTGAGAAGGCGGGTGAGAATGTCACATCACCTGAGACATCATCATCAGTAATAGCGCCATATTCAGCACGCCCATTAAGGTTCACACCCAACAAGCTCCCCACGGTGTAGTCTGTGCTTGTTGCTG
>Ga0208898_1000460_pt1 | contig 31726 bp, 44 predicted proteins | sample VirMetDEL_Mar_4_FD_184513 | JGI IMG/M metagenome (GOLD analysis project Ga0208898, IMG submission 184513) | Aqueous microbial communities from the Delaware River and Bay under freshwater to marine salinity gradient to study organic matter... | ecosystem: Environmental > Aquatic > Marine >... | reverse complement strand
GGAGCCCAGGAGCCGCCCCAAACTCATCCAGGCGAACAGGTCAGCCAGCCTGGATGGGAAATCTTCAACCCATAAACCGCCCTGAGAGCCCAGGAGGGCCGATCCTGAAAAAACATCGCACATTTCGATTATGTGGCCTAGACAGACAGCCGAAGTATGCTATCCTCCTGGGGTCAGGTGATCGATTCACCCGGCCACCGCCTCTTTGAAAACCGAATCATCGCCATGACCCGCAGACGCATCTGCATCGTGCTGAAGTTCCATGTAGCGTGGAAGGGTCAGACGCACGAACGACGATGTCCACATGGGAGTGACCGCCACACGCGAGCCCTTTGGCCCTGAGCGGTGCGAGCCCTTTGGCCCTGCTGCCCATCACTCGACATCGTGACAAACACAAACACACCGCTCCTTCTTGAAAGAGGAGGAGCGGTTTTCGCAATAACGCGAGCCTATGAAAGGGCATGAACCATGAACAACACAACACAGCCAGCCGGATGGGACATCAATGAACTCCAGGAGTGGTGGAACATCGAGGGCAGAACACCCGAGGGCGACTACACCGAAGAAGACATCTTCGGCACCCGAGCGGAGGCCATCGCGGAGTTCCAGGCGGGTGGAGACACAGCCGTAAAGATTCGGCCATCGCACCCCAACACAATCGAACGCCGAGAGGCAGCACGGGAGCGGGTCAAACTCGCTGCTGATCGCCTGACCATCTCGCTATGCCAGGGTGACGAGGTGATCGGTCAGGTGACCGTGCTACACGAAGACCGCACGAACCCGCTGAAAGAGACCGGTGCCGAGTGGTGGTTCGATGCTGAAGGCCACCCCGACAACCGACTGACCGGGTACGCCGGGCGTGATGGCGAGGAGCGGGAGGCCTGGTTGAGCCGACTCATCGCAGGCATGACCGCTGGGCACCGGCTCGAATCTCTTGCGGCTTTTCAGTCCGTGTATTACCTCAAGGCCCAGATGTAAAACACCCGGCGAGCATCCCGAGAGGGGTGCCCGTTGTTTCGCACTTCCGCGACCCTTGAAAGGGGAAACAATGTCCAACATTTCAGACCTGACCGCCCGCTGTGAACTCGCCATTGAACACATCCGCAAGGATTCAAACCAGGCCGACGAACTCGAAGCCGCAGCCAATGAGGTCATCGAAGCCCTGGAAGCCGCCGAGGGATCCATTGAGGACATCAACTCCGCCGAACCGGGTGATGAACGGTGGGAGGCCAGGGGGCAGGCCAGCGAAGACCTCGGGGAGGTCACGAACGCTTGCGACCGCCTGGAGGCGATGATAGCGGGAGCCCTGGCCGACATCCGAGAGAGTGTACAGGCCGCCCGTGCAGAACTGAGCCTATGAACATCACGCCCCCGCCCTGGGAACGGGTCGGCGGGTGTTTCGAGTCGATACATCGTAGATATCGACTGACGAACCCACCAATGAAAGGGTAAACAATGCCATATGAAAAACTGGAAACCGGCGGATCTGTTCTGATCAACGACTGGCCTGACGCTATCAGCGTAGATGTCGGGCATGAAACAAGGATCGTTGAGAGCGTGCATGATCTCGACATGAACGACCTTCATGAGGCGATATCATCAGGCGATAGCGTTGAGATCTCCGATGCGGGTGGATTCTACTGGCGGGCGTGTTTCCCTGGATGCCTGCCCGACTCAGACCCGTTCGGTCCTTTCGACACCTACGCCGAAGCATTGAACGATGCGGAGGGGGACTGATTTTTTAGACACTGACCACCCGAGGAGCCTGGAAGGGCTCCCCAGGTTTTCGAGTCGATACATCGTAGATTTCGACAGCCAAACCAGCCAATGAAAGGGCGAACAATGAGCGACGAACTGAGAACATACCAGCCGATCCCGGCTGACACTATCATCTATCTGCGGGCTGACGACGATGAGAACCGCTACGGGCGATGGTACGATGAACCAGTGGGGGAGGACTGCGAAGCCTGGGCACTGCTCGGGCTCCTGACCTATTCCGATTACTCGGGGTGTTCGGTTCACCGTTCAAACTTCCGGGTTTTCATCGAGGACATCGACCCTGAGGAACTCGAAACGGGCGGCACCTTCCGGGTGTTCTACGGTGGGTATGGAACCGAAGCCCTCGCCGTATGTCTTGACCGCCCGATCCCGTCTGAACTCGCCGACACTCTCGAAGCCCTCGCCGATTACCCTGTCATTGATGAAAGCGACATGTCGGAGTATGAACTAGAGACCGAAGACGATGCCTGGAACTCTTGGATCATGTCCGACTACATCCGGGCACTGGAGGCACATACAGGCCTCGAAGACCTCGACGAACTCGACTCCGAAGACCTCTGGACAGCCTACCGCCAAGGCTGTGAACTCTCGAACACCTACCCCGAGGCCGAGATTGGCGGGGGCGTGTGGATCGATGTCGAACGGGTGGCCCAGGCTACACCGCTCGAACTCCTGACCACCTGAAATCAACACCACACCCACGCACTGGGGAACCAGTGCGGGGGTTTTTCACCTCGGGCCGATGCTCGGGGGTTTTTCTCGCACCCGCCAATGAAAGGGCGAACAATGCAAAGCATCACAACCAAATACCTCGGGCCGACGAACTCCAGGGGCTCCCGCATCAAGGCCTCATGCTCTCGGGGATCGATCACCGTACCCTACGAGCATGGTATAGACACGAACCTGGCCCACCGCCGGGCGTTCTATGCTCTTCTGCTCAAGTTCAAGACCGAAGACGAGACCGAGTATGGTAAGGGCTCCTCATCATGGTCAGGCGGGCGATGGGTTCAAGGCGACACCGATACAGGCTATGTGTTCGTGGCTGTCAAAGACTACGCCACCTTTGAGGTGCCCGAATGAAACAGCCCCGCATCAACAGCCGGGCGATAGACTGCGGGCTTCTGCTGGGCTCCGGGCTTGCCTGGGCTCTCATCGGGTCTTTCCTGCTCTGAAAGATCGCACACAGCGATATACGCCCTGTCCACTCTAGCGGGTGGGCGGGGCTTTCCTTTGGACTGTCCAAAGATCCCGAACCCGCCAATGAAAGGGCGAAACATGCTAGAACTCATCGAACACCCCGCCTCCCTCGAACTCAGACCAGATCCCGAATGCCTCGAAGAACTCGCCGAGTGTACCGATCTCTGGGAGGCTCTCGAACACTTCCTCTGTAACGGGTGGGAGATCATCGCACCCGAGGAGGTCGGAGCCCTTACCGATGGCCTGATCATCTCGAACGACTACAGCCGCGACGACCTCGGGAACCTGGACGAACTGGGCCGGGTGTTCTGGGATGCTGATTACGCTGTGACCGATACGCTCGCCGAACTCCAGGCGGGGCGTTCAGTGCGTTGGGTGGTGGGGTGATGCTCACCACCCGCACCCGTTGGCGGCTCATCCTCCTGGCCTTCCTCGCTCTCTGCTGACCTCCTCGAGGCTCGGGGCTCCTCGGGGCTCCTCGGGGCTCTCTGCTGACCTCCTCGAGGCTCGGGGCTCCTCGGGGCTCCTCGGGGCTCCTCGGGCCGCCCGCTCAGGGCCGCCACGCCCTCCGGGGCGGGCACCCGCGACCAGCCAAGTTAAATGTCTCGACGACTTACACCTTCCCCGAGTTAAATGTCTCGGCGAGGTGCTTCACACCCTCGAAGGATCGGGGGATTCGACAGACGGTGGAACCGTACACACTGAATCTGGAGTTAACATGAAACGCAGTACCGTCAAATCGTTTATCACCGGCATTGTCGCTGGACTCGCCTGCCTCAGCATCATGCTGGTGCTTCCCGCCTGCTCAACCATGAAGGCCGGAGCCCGTATGATCTCCGCAGTGGGACAGGACTTCGAGACCATGGTGGTAGGCACTGAGAAGCAGATGAAGCAGACCGACACCGAGGAATGATCTCTCTTACACCTCCTCGCCTTGGGAACAGGGCGGGGAGATTTCACCCTTTCAGCCCCTGACCCAGAGAAATCTGGAATCAGGGGTTTTCCCCCTTTCAGCCTCTCGTCGAGTGAAATACTCGGCGGGAGGTTTTCTCTGAACGGTTGGTTGGATACAACTGACCACAAGGGGCTGTTCACATGGATGTGGGAGGAATGGATTCAACAACTCATCCGTGTGGTTTCGCCGAGAGCCTATCCCTCCATGGCTCTTCTGTTTGGGCAGTCGATCAGACTGATTTGGGAAAAAAATCAATGATCAAGAGTTTCGCAATCGTGGGCATATCGTGTACTTTGTCTGTACGCCGAGGTAATCGTCTTCCGCTCGAACTCTGCAAAGAGGATGGTGAGTGGGTCTTTGCTTGGCGGTGGGTCGAGATATACTTGAGCCGCACAAGGAGCAAGAACCATGGACAAGAAGAAACAGACGGAGTCAGTATACAAACTTGTTGACCTCATTGTCGAGATCCGCAAGATCCATCCACGCATGGAGGTACAGATGCTTCAAGCCGTTTTGTACCTCTACAACAACCCCAACGCAGCCGACACCGATCTGATGGCAGAACTGAACCTGACTCAGGGAACTGTGTCGGCACTGATGTGGGCGTTGGCTGATTACAAGCGTCACGACAAGCCTGGACATGGGCTTGTGATCCGCGAAGAGGATCCATATGACCGCCGCAAGCGTTCATCCGTCCTGTCCGCCAAGGGCAAGCGGTTCGTGGAACGCCTCATCGAAACCATCAAGTGAAAGGACAACATGGGACACTCTTCCAAAGGCATCAGGTACAACTGGTGCCTTGAACATTGTGCAGCACTGGGCGATCTGTACATCTTCGGCACCTCCGCTGACGGAAAGTTCAGCGATGTGTGCAACGAAGATACCAACTCCGAGATGTTCGAGCAGATCGACACTGCGTCCGCCGAGGCTCTTGTAGAGGAGCGGATCAGGCACCTCAAGAAGATCAGGGAGATCGTGAACAACGCAACATTCAAACATGAAAGGAAGTGAATCATGCCAGTCAGACAACGAGGAAAGAAATGGCAAGCAGATGCCATGTTGGGGGGTAAGCGATACCGCAAGACCCACCTGACGAAACACGATGCAGAGATGTGGGTGAAGACAGCCGAGTCACGCTTCAAGGCGGGGCAGGATGTTGAGGGTGGAGACGAGGACGCTATCTGCACCCTCGAAGGCCTGTTGGAAGCAACCCACGCCCGCTATTGGCAAGGCACAGCGAACGAGCGACACGCTGTCCGCAACGCTCAGGAGATGATCGAGCATCTCGGGCCGCACCTTCATCCTGCTGTCGTCACATCGGCGATGGTGGACAAGGTGGTGGTCACGCTGAAGAACGAGATGGGAAACAGCGATGGAACCATCAACCGCAAGATCGCTTCTTTGCGGAAAATGATGGGACATTCAGTCAAGTTGGGTATCCGATCTAGTATCCCCAGCATGGACACCTTCAAGGAGTCTGAGGGACGAGTCAGGTGGTTCACTGAGGACGAGGAGAGCCTTCTCATCGCCTCAGCCGCCTCAGCAGTGTCTCAGGACTTCGCACGCTTCCTTGAGGTTCTGGTAGACACTGGAGCCCGTGTGAGCGAGGCTCTCCGCTTGCGTGTCTCTGACATCGAGGGAGGGTATGCCAAGTTCTACGGGACGAAGTCAGGCAAGAACCGTGCGATCCCCCTGACTGCACGGGCATCGGCTGCCCTTGGAGCCATGGCCCATCACAAGCAATCTGATGCGACTGTGTTCCCCTCGCACTGGAACTACCGCAGGGTGTGGAAGATGTGGGTGGCGACACGGGACGCAGCGAAGTTGGACGATGAGTCCGCAGTGCTTCACTCATGGCGACACACCTTCTGTACTCGCCTGCTCACCCGAGGGGTGGGGGTGCGACATGTCCAGGCTCTGGCTGGGCACTCATCGATCACAACCACGCTCCGGTACGCACATCTTGTGCCTGAAGACCTTGACAAAGCCATCAGGCTGCTAGAATCGCCTGTGACAGGGAAGAGGGATTAATCCCCATTCCGCATGTCACCGTTTGTCACTGTCACAACCCGTGTCACAGTGTCACACGACGAAGCAAAAAACCGCGTTTAGAGCCGGGCGTGTATCCAAGCGGCCAAAGGACGGGGATTGTAAATCCAACTTTGTTACACAAAATATCCGATGCAAATCCTCTACCGGGGAAGTGCATCGCTTTTTTTATCTGCTGCATTACATTGGATAGCCGATGTACTTTTTAAGCGTTCAACCCCCGTGACAGGACTGTGACGAAATCAACCCCACAGCGGAACAGCGTGAATGTTCCCATCAGTCCCCGTTCGTCACTGTGCGTGACAACGGACACGGATTTTTAGGAGATAGCCATGAGTGACAGAATCGAGAAGTTCACACCGGGGCCTTGGGGAGGTAGGCGATATATCAGCAGCCTCACGAAGATGGAGAAGAGAGGGTGGCGGGACGACATCCCTGCACCTGTCTGCACGATCACACATGTGCTTGGCAGGGACGAGGAGAACGCAGCCAACGGTGTCCTCATCGAGAAGGCTCCTGAGATGTACGACCTCCTGTCCCGGCTTGTGTGCATCGCAGCCTATGGGGGAGGCAAGACAGCGTGGGAAGAACTGGCAGCGGACGCAGCCCAGATCCTTCGTGAGGCAAGGGGGGAAGCATGACCAAGCATGACACTCATCACATGCATCCCAACTCCCTCACCTCTTGGGAGCGTGCCGGAACCCAGACACGGAGCCAGCAAGTCCTTGAGGTGCTGACTACCAAGCAGTACGCCATGACCGACCGAGAGATTGCAGAATCGCTGGGGAGTCAGGACATGAACTATGTCCGTCCAGTGATCACCCGCCTTGTGCAAGGGGAAAAACTGTTCGAGGTGGGGACAGTGGTGTGTGAAACCACAAACAGGAAGGTGCGGACAGTCTTCTACGAGAAGGTGCGTCCATCTTGAGCATCGACCTCGTCGAGATCCAGAAACAGCGGGAGGAGCAGGCCATCGTCGATGGTCGCAACGCCTACTGGAAGCAACTGGATCGCCTCGAATCCAAGGGCAAGGGCTCGCTGAGTACCACATCGGTGACCACCTTGTCCACCTATCGTAGGACTGTGACTGCTCGGGTTGCCCAGATTCAGGCTCAGGTCAACAAGACTGGGCCAGCCTGGAACAAGACCGTTGCTTATATCCTCTCAGGCTACGATGCTGAGGAGATCGCAGTCTTTACCCTCGTCTTCGTCCTCGACAACCTGTCCACGCCTCGCCACTGGCGGGTGCTGGGCACGAAACTGGGTAACAAGATCCACGATGAGTTCCGCTTCAGAGCGATGCGGGCTCATGATCCGGCGAAGTTTGACCACGCCAACAAGAACATGGTCGCTGCTGACCGCATGTCGTTCGAGCATCGTGAAACGAAGATGATCGAGGCGATGGAACTCCTCAACTTCAGTTGGGAGAAGTGGGCACCTCAGCACAAGATCATGGTCGGCACGGCTTTGATCAAGGCAGTGGAGGAGGCCACAGGGATCATCGAGATCCGCAAGAGCCGTACCTCCGGGGGCAAGTACGCCTACACAGTCTACCCATCGACGGCCTACACCGAGTGGCTTCAGGAGTGTCATAAGAACCGCGAGTATCTGAGGCCTTCCCGCATCCCCATGGTGTGCGAGCCTAACGACCACACGGAGGAGCGTGATGGGGGCTACCTGTCTCCACGCCTGCGGACAGGCTTCGTCAAGAAGTCATACGACTGTGGGCGAGTGGTTCAGATGCCATCGAAATGCCAGCCCGTATATGACTCGATCAACAGGCTCCAGAAGGTACGGTGGAAGATCAACTCTCCAGTCTTTGAAACCGTCCGGGATCTGCTGGACTCTGGCGAAGAGGTTCCGGGATGCGGAGGACTCCACAAGTATCCGTACCCAAAGAAACTCCCAGATGGATCATCCCATGTGGAGCGGCGTGCCCAGGCTATTCGCATTCAGACTCTGGTGAAGAAGAACCATCAACTGGAGGGGCATCGGAACCGAGCCCTCTGGACGATGGCAACCGCGATGCTGATGCACGGTAGTGAGTTCTACTTCCCGTACTTTCTCGATCACCGTAGCCGTGTGTACGCTTCGACTCCCTCGCTGTCTCCACAGGGCAACGACCTCTCCAAAGGGCTGCTGACCTTCAGCGAGGAGAAGGCGATCACGGAGCCAGGCATGTGGTGGCTCCATATCCACCTCGCCAACTGTTTCGGGGAGGACAAGGTTCCATACCTCGACCGTGTCAAGTGGGCAGGGCAGAACATGCGAATGATCGAGCGGATCGGTGCCGACCCCCTCCGCTGTCAGGACTGGCGTGAGGCAGGCTCGCCCTTCCAGTTCCTTGCGGCTTGCGTCGAACTCCACAACGCAAAGAAATATGGAGTATCGTCGCTTCCCATCATGGTGGACGGCTCGAACAACGGGTGCCAGCACCTTGCTGCCCTCACGCTTGATGCGTCTGTGGGGAAGTTGGTCAATGTACTGCCCTCGTCCACTCCGCAAGATGTGTACGGGGTGGGGGCCGAGGCTGTGAAGGCTGAGGTTATTCGACGACTGGAGAAGCCATGCGAGCGTCGAGCCCAGAACGACAACCTCATGTGGACAGCCGAGCAGGAGCGTCGAATCGCTCAGGAGTGGCTGGAGTATGGGATCGATCGAGGCCTGACCAAACGCCCGTACATGGTGCAGCCATACGGAGGCACCCGGAACTCCTGCAAGGATTACATCTATGCCCATGTACACAAGCGTGTCATGGAGAATGTCACTTGGCAGCACCCGTTCGAGTCTTTGAGTCTGGCCGTCCGCTGGATGACTGAGGTTGTATGGAACTCGATGGAGACGGTGCTTGCAGGCCCTCAGGACTTCATGCGTTGGGCACGAACCGTCTCCCGACGACTCACAAGTGCAAACCGCCCGATGGTCTGGAGAACACCAACAGGATTCCTCGTCCATCAGGGCAGGATGAAGAACACACGAAAGGAGGTGAACCTTCTTGCGGACAACCGGAAGTACAAGTTCTGGATGTACCAGCAGACTGACAAGTTAGACCACAGCCGACAGGCCAATGCGTTCGCTCCGAACTACATCCACTCGCTGGATGCTTCGGCAATGCACCTGACGGTCAACCGCCTGGGTGACATGGGGATCAACTCGATCGCCACCGTACATGACTGTTATGGAACCCATGCCGAGGACATGGACACTCTTCAGCGTGTGTTGCGTGAAGAGTTCGTATCGATGTATCAGCAAGATCCGCTAGGGCAGTTGATGAATGACCTTCAGTTTACGGGTCTGGACTTGCCAGAGCCCCCAGTGATCGGAGACATGGATGTTTCTCAGGCGTTGCATTCGCCTTATTTTTTCGCATGAAAAGATTGGATACCCAATGAAGTCATACGCACCTCTCAAGCCTAAGCCACGCAGGGAACGCCCTGACTGGTGTAGAGAAGAGACAGCAGTGCTGTACCTCCACACCAGCGATACCGAGTTCGGTCGTGGGTGGGCAGTTTGGACAGACAGCGGTGTGAAATACACATCGCAGGGACGGGACGGGAAGTACCGAACCGTTGAGATTCGCAAGGAAGCCGTAATCAAATGGAAAGCAGGATGACAATGAGAACAGTGAACTTTGACACATCGTGGCAGACATCGGATCATCGCGTTGCGAGAGCGATCGCCGAGCATCTCACACCGGGCCGTCCGGTGACCGACGATGACATTCATGGTGTGCTGATTGCAAACCACATCGATGTAACACCTGACCGGATCCGTCACGGACGGCTGTATCTGGTACGAAACAAGCGGATGGTCAAGGGGCCAGACCGCAAACCGACAACCAATGGAGGCTATGCACAGACATGGGTGATGCTGACAGAGTCTTGATGCTTGCACGCATCGACGCAATGAAGAGTCAACTCCGGGCACTACAAGAGATCACGAATCAACTTGTGCGTGACATCCACGCAGTGCGTAAGGAGTTGTTGGAACCAGATCAAAGGAACCTGTTTACAGATGCCCCGTCCTAACAACCAAGAGGAACTGCCAAGGCTTGACCTTGTGCATATCGCATCGATCGCTCCTGACAAGGGAGCAGCAGCAGGGATGGAGATCATCTCGACTCTGTCCAAGTACACACCAACAGAGCAGGCCTGTGCGATCGCTCTGGCGTTCGTAGCCATGACTCAGCGATACCCAGGCACCCACCCAGGCGACATCCTCAACATATGTGAGAACATCATTCGCAAGGAGTTCAAGCATCAGGCAGGACTCCGTGCAATGGTGGATTACATCAGAAACGAAGTGTCATGAACGAAGCAACACCAGACGACTGGTCAGACGACAAGGTCGAAGAACATGCACAGCGGTTGTTCGACGCGAAACTTCTAGCCAGTGGCTTGAGGTTCACAGCAAACGCACAGATAGCACTCCTCAACATCATGCCCGCAATGGTGCATGACGCAGCACCCATCGGTTCCGCAGAGTTCCGAACGAACGGTGGACGCAAGGCCTTGGTGGTCGTTGTGGTCGGCGATGAGGATGTAGAAGACTTTCAAGATTTCATCAGTTTAGGAGATGACGAAGAATGAACAAGAACCAAGTAATCCCAGCACCCGGCACCGCTCCCGCACTCGTTCGTTGGGGAGGAGTGATCAAGCCCGATCGATACGGAAACTTCTATGTCGATGTCGAACTGACTCCCGAACAGGCCGAGCCCCTCATTGAGGAGTATCAGTCGAGAGCGAAGAAGGTTCTGGACGAAGCGATCGCAGAAGCGAAGGGCATCAAGAAGAAGGCACTCGCAGAGTACCGCGAGCAGTTGCCCATCAAGCCTGATTATGATCAGGAAGGCGAGCCAACAGGCAAGTACCGCATGGTAGCGAAACTCAACGCTGCGTGGGAGTCGAAGAAGACAGGAGCCTCGGGCACCAACTCAGTCCTTGTGTGTGACGCAACAGGTCAAGTCCTTCGTGGTGTGGATGTCGGCTGGAACTCTGAGGTCTATGTGTCCGTGAAGACTCGACCCTACATCCACGATGCCTCGGAGAAGTATGGTGTCAAGATGGAACTCGTCGGTGTGCAAATCATCTCACTCGGAGACACGCGACCACAGGACGCTGCGTCCGCTGGCTTCGGTGTCGTCGAGGGCGGCTTCCAGGGCCAGCCGGTCGCAGCCCCTGCCGAGGAGACCCCTGCACCAGCCGCATCAGCAGCAGAGGCTGAGTCAGGTGACGCTGACTACTGATGCTTCGTAGGCTGCTGTTCCTGATTGATCCGGTGCCTGCATCCAGACCTCGCGTCTCGAAGTGGGGCACCTACTACCAGAAGACATACCGGAACTTCAAAGAAGCGATGCCCGAGATCGTGCAAGACGCATGGATCTGGGACACCTTCGAGGAGCCCTGTGTTCTGGTGCTTGAGATCATCAAGCGAAAACCGAAGACCACGAAACTCGCGTTTCCCTCGCCTGACATCGACAACTTCGAGAAGGCAGTGTATGACGCGATGAACAAACGGGTCTTCAAAGACGACTCACAGATTCAACTTGCCGTGGTGGGCAAGCGTTGGGCACGGGAGGGTGAGGAACCCCACATCTCCGTGACCATCGCTACGCAGTCTGATCGTTCATGGACGAAGTTCAGGCCGCTAGTCAAGAAACTGTGGGACTCAGTATTGGGATGAGAGCGGGGGGTCGAAAGGCCCCTCCTCTTTTTAAGGAGTACATATGTTACAGACACAGACAATCGACCCACATGATCATATCGCGTTCGCCATCTTCAAGACCGAGGAGCAGATCCGCAGGCTCCCACCGCAGGTGGAGTTCGGTGACTTGCTGAGTTACAACTACATGCTGATGCACCGAGCAGCAGAGAAGTTCGACGAGTCCTTGGGGTTTGCGTGGAGTACCTACGCAGGCCGAGCCATGGAGAAGAACATCTCGGGCAACACATCACGCTGCCTGCATTACGGGTTCTGCCCTTCACGACCGAAGACCTCACGCAAGTTCAGACAACTGCGTGACACCCAGAGCCACAGTCATGGGCACTGGGGGTTCGTAGATGAGAAGGCCCCCGACCCTGCTGCCCAGGCTGAAGACGCTGACACCTTGGCGTTCCTCAAGGCTCAGGTCAGTGAGGACGACTGGGCTGTTGTCGAGGCCGTCGTGGTTCACGGCGACACATATGAGAAAGCAGCAAAGCGTTGGGGCGTGAGCCGTGAGACGCTTCGTAATCGATACATCCGAATCGTCAAACGACTGCAAGAAGAGGCAGTTGAGGAAGGACTCATGAATGTCAGATGAAAGACGCACGCCTGGAGGCAAGGGCGACCGAAGCCGGATCAGAAACCTTGAGGCGTATCGCAAAGCGTTCGACCGAGTCAACTGGAACGACATGCCTCCAGAGGTGGAAGAGATTCTGCTTGAAGAGGATCGAGATAGGAGGGTAATGGATGAAGGAGAACAGCGATAACTCACAAGGCCTACTCACAAGGCCCGTGCCGCTTCTGCGGCTCATCGGATGCCTTCACGCAGTACCCAGACGGTGGCTACCACTGCTATTCCTGCGGCAAACACAAGAACGGAGATGATACAACGGAAGACCGAGTGAAACAGGCAGCCGGACTCGTCGAGAACATCGAGTTCCAGAGTCTGCCTAAACGAAAGATCAGCAAAGCCATCTGCCAGAAGTTTGGCTATGGAATAGGCAGTATCGGAGATGTGCTACATCATGTCGCCCCGTACCGAAATGCCGCAGGAACTCGAATCGTTGCACAGAAACTCAGAGGCCCAGGGAAGGATTTCAAGACCCGAGGAGCCTTCGACGATGTCCAACTCTTTGGGCAGCATCTATGGGCCAAGGGCGAGGACAAACGACAACTCGTCATCACTGAAGGAGAGATCGATGCACTCTCCCTCGCTGAAGCACAAGACGGAAAGTGGCCTGTTGTCTCTGTTCCTTCGGGGGCTTCTGCTGCGGTAACCGCGATCAAGAGAAACATCGAGTTCGTCGAGTCGTTCAAGACCGTGGTGCTGATGTTTGACATGGATGAGCCTGGACAGGAAGCAGCACAGGCTGTTGCTGACATCCTGACTCCGGGCAAGGTCAAGATCGCTCATCTCCCCGAGAAGGACGCGAGTGATGTACTCGTCAAGCATGGCGGCTCCACACTGATCCGATGCTTCTGGGACGCAAAGGAATATCGGCCAGACGGTGTGATTGGATACTCAGACTTTTGGGAAATCCTCACGGAAGACGATGACTCAGAGTCACTCCCAATACCGTGGCCCACACTGAACGAGATGACGCGAGGGTTCAAGCGGGGCGAGATCATCCTGCTTCCTGCGTCACCGGGCATTGGTAAGTCAACGCTCTGTCGCAACCTTGCCACCTACTGGCATGATCACCACAACGAGACGATAGGGATCATCGCTTTAGAGGAGCCTGCCCAGGACACCCTCGATGCACTGATCAGCGAGCATGTCGGACTGAACGATCTAACCGGCATGTCTGAGGAGGAGTACAAGCAGGCGTTCGAGGACACCTTCAGCAGTAACCGCTGGTGGCTTGTGAATCATCTCGGCTGCATGGACTTCTCTGTCCTTGAGTCACGCATCAAGTACCTCGCACTTGCCCGAGGCTGTGGGACGATCATTCTCGATCACCTCCTCGCAGCGGTGGAGGGGCTGGAAGACAGCAGCAACGATGTGATGACACGGTACATGAACCGACTTCGTTCGTTGGTGGGGCAGTTGGACATCCGGCTTCTCCTTCCAACGCATCTCAAGAGCAATGACAAGAACTTTGATGAGGGTGCCAAGGTCGCTATGGGTGACATCAAGTGGCCCGCTCTCAAACAGTACAGCAACAAGATCATCTCTATCGAACGCGATCAGCAGGGGGCTGCGGAGAACATCATGACTCCCCGTGTCCTGAAGTGTCGTGAGCGTCGAGGGAAGACAGGACAGGCTGGAACCATTCAATGGGACAGAGTCACAGGTGAGGTCAAAGAGATCGTACCAAAGAGCATGTTCCCCAACTTGGAGAAGAACAATGATTATTGAGGCAAAGGGTATCGACCTATTCGCCATCCTCAAGCAATGCCCGCACATAGCGAGCCATGAGCGGGCTCGTCTCTTTTACTACTTGCTGGTGTTTGGGGCAGGGCGTGTAAAGATCATGGAACAACTCGACCTGACCGCAGAGCAGTATGGTGAAATACAGGGGTGGCTTGAGAACCTACCAGCGAGGCTGTACGGTTGAGACTGGCGTTCGATGTGGAGACAGATAATCTCCTCGACGAAGCCACAAAGACACACTGCATTGTTGCAGGCGACATGGACTCAGATCAGACTTGGTCTGTTGGGCCGACTGAACTCAACAAAGGGATCCTACAACTGGGGTTCGCCAATGAGTTGATCGGTCACAACATCATTGACTTCGATCTCCCTGTCCTGAAGAAACTCGAAGGGTTCAAGCCTGACGAGGATGTGAAGATCACAGACACGCTGACCTGTGCCCGAGTGGTCTGGCCGAACATCGCGGAAAGCGACTATGAGCGGAAGGGCTTCCCTCCCCGTCTCATCGGCTCGCACTCCCTCGAAGCGTGGGGGCACCGCCTGGGCATCCTCAAGGGTATGTTCGGCAAAGAGACTGACTGGGCTGAGTGGACACCTGAGATGCAGGAATACTGCGAGCAGGATGTAGAGGTCACCAAGGCCTTGATGCGTGCGATCGAAGCACAGAACCCCAGTCCCGAGTGCATCGAGTTGGAGCATGACTTCCTCCGTGCGATCCTCGCACAGAACCGAAGAGGCTTCTGCTTCGATGTGGAGAAGGCTGAGGCGTTGGAGGCCAAACTGTCCATCCGCTATGCGGAGATCAAGGAAGAACTCCAGACCACCTTCCCGCCCGCTGAGATCCAACTCAAGACCAAGGTAAAGTACCTCCCCTTCAACATCAACTCTCGGGATCAGATCGCAGAGCGGCTGGTGGAGAAGGGATGGAAGCCGAAGGAGCGGACGGAGACTGGGCGGGTGAAGGTGAATGAAACCATCCTCGCTGAGATCGACATACCTGAAGCACAGTTGATCTCTGAGGCCCTCACAATCCAGAAGAGGCTGGGCATGTTGTCGCAGGGCAAGAACGCTTGGCTGAAGTTGGTCACCTCTAAGGGACGGCTTCATGGTTATGTGAACACCAACGGAGCGGTCACGGGACGCTGTACACACAGCCGCCCCAACCTCGCTCAGGTTCCTGCTGTTCGAGCAGCATACGGAAAGGAATGTCGTGAACTTTTTAGAGCCACTCCTGGGTATCTGCTTGTTGGTAGTGATGCTTCTGGCCTTGAACTTCGTTGCCTTGCTCACTTCCTTGGTCGTCATGACGGTGGGGAATATGCACGCAAGATCCTCGAAGAAGACATCCACACAGCGAACCAAATCGCAGCGGGACTAGAGACACGCGATCAAGCGAAGACATTCATCTATGCCCTGATCTACGGTGCAGGCGATGCCAAGTTGGGATCGATTGTTGGAGGCACAGCCAAAGACGGTAAGGCAATGCGGGCTCGCTTCCTGAACGCGATCCCCGGATTCAAGGAACTCGTTGAAGGTGTTCAGACCGCTGTGAAGCGTCATGGATACCTACGAGGGCTCGATGGTCGGGTGCTTCCCATCCGCTCCCCTCACTCAGCACTCAACACTCTGCTGCAATCAGCGGGTGCGGTGCTTATGAAGAAGGCCACAGTCCTCTGGGCTGACGCAACCCGAGACTGGGACTGCTACCTCGTCGGTCACATTCACGACGAAATCCAGGCTGAGGCTCGGCCCGACATCGCAGACAAGGTGGGACAGGCGTTCGTTGATTCGCTCGTCAAGGCGGGGGAACACTTCAACTTCCGCTGTCCGATCACAGGCGAGTACGAGATCGCAGAGAACTGGGCGGGCACACATTGAGTCAGCCCTCCCGTCACGCTCTCTGGCGTTACCGAAACCCAGAAGCACGGATGATTCAGGACGCACGGAAACGAGCCATGAGACTGGGCGTTCCCTTCACCCTGAAGAAAGAAGACATCGTGATCCCTGCCCAGTGCCCAGTGCTTGGCATTGAACTCGTTCAGCAGTTCGGGCAGGCTTCCGACGCATCACCGTCCCTCGACCGCATCGTTGCGGAGAAGGGGTACACCAAAGAGAACACGATCGTCATCTCCATGCGGGCAAACCGTATCAGGAATGACGGCTCGCACTGGGAACATCTACGAGTGTCTCGGTTCTACCGGGCACTGAGAAGGAAGCGTAAATGAGAACCGTACTGCTCGATGGGGACATCCTCATCTTCGAGTCCGCTGTCAAAGGCGAGACACATATCAACTGGGGTGGAGAGGTAACCACCACGATCACAGACTTCGATGCTTGCCTCGACAACTTCAACAAGCGGGTCGCCACATGCAAGGAGAGGGCCGAGGCTGATCATGTCATTCTCTGCCTGTCCTGTACCAGCCGTCACTACTGGCGACACGACCTGTATCCAGAGTACAAAGGACACCGCAAGGGGCTCCGCAAGCCTGAGTTGCTTGGGGCTCTGACTGACCATGTCCACGACAACTGGGACACGGCTTGGCGGCCCGGTCTTGAGGCAGACGATCTCCTCGGGATCATGGGCACCGACCCAGATGCTGAGGGTACTCGGATCATCTGCACATCCGACAAGGACATGCTTCAGATACCGGGCCACCACCTCAACCACACCCGTCTCGATGACGGCGTGTTCTATGTGACTGAGGAAGAGGGCAACCGTTGGCACCTGATGCAGACGCTGATGGGTGACTCAACTGATAACTACAAAGGCTGCCCAGGCATCGGCCCCAAGCGGGCTGAGAAGATGCTCGATGAGGCTCCTGTGTGGGAGACGGTCGAGGAAGCCTTTATCGCTAAGGGACTGACATACGAGGATGCACTGCTGCAAGCGAGACTTGCCCGCATCCTTCAGTGGAACGAATACGACTTTGAAAACAAGGAGCCGATCCTATGGACACCGTGAAGAATCCCAAGATCATCGCCTTCGCAGGTCTCGCCCGTGCAGGGAAGACCACAGCGGCAAAGGCCCTTGCCGAGTATCTGAACGACCCCAACCGAGGGGACAAGTGGGCAGAGATTGTGTCCTTCGCAGCACCCCTGAAGAACTCCCTGAAGAGCATGGGAGTCCACAAAGAGAACCACCCCGAGCAGTACCGCTATCTGGCTCAGACCATTGGGGCCACCATGCGGGCGGTTAACACTGACTGGTGGGTAAACCTGTTTGACTCGTATGTCAGTCAGAAGTCGTGCGATGTCCTGATCATCGATGACATGCGTTACCTCAACGAACTTCAGTGGGTCATCGATCGCGGAGGAGATGTCTACTTCGTGGACGGGTCTGAGCGTCTGAACTTGGCCGACCCCATGTACACCCATGAGTCAGAGACCATGGCTGTTCAAATGACGAAGTCTGTCTACCGAGGACTAGACGACGACACTAAGTGGGAGCGTCCTACGGAACTGACCTACAAGAGAGGCAGCCACCCGATTCCCATTCTCTACTCCTGTGGAGATGTGAAGCACCTTATCGATCAGGTACTGGAGGAATGCGTATGAATCTCACAGACAGCACAGGCTATATCCTCGGCCCCATGACGGGATACAAAGACAACAACCGCAAGGCCTTCAATGACATGGCCGAACGGCTGAGGAGCGAAGGTATCGATGTCATCAACCCAAGTGAACTTGATGAGATTGATCCAGCGACCCCCCAGCCGACCATCCGTGTCCCTGGGCCGGGAGGCCACAGCAAGGGTCACATCGCTTGGGAGGATTACATCAGGCGGGATCTCCCACACCTCAGCAAGGCCCGGTGGGGCATCGCTCTTCCAGGGTGGGAGGAGTCCCGAGGAGCCCGGCTGGAGGCTCATATCCTCTCCCATGTCTTTGGATGTCCGGTGTTTGAGGCCGTCCCAGAGACGGGGAAGTTCCACCCAGTTGATCCTGACAGGATACCAACATTGGTGGGTACATATGGAGTCTAACAATCCCCGAATACCCCTCGATGTTGTAAATGACATTGAAACGAAACACATCAAGCCCCTGCTCGCCAAGTTCACGACTCTCACAACCGAGGAGTTGTGTGAACTTAAAGGCCGCATGAAGATCATGGAAGCACTTCACCGTGAAGCCAACCGGGGGGTTGATATAACCTTCGGACTAGGAATCAAAACAGATGTGCTTAGGAAGACCTCGCGTACCCGCAACCGTAACTCCTCCTCCTCGGCCTCCGGCTCCGACTCTACCTGACCTCGATCAGTTGTCCCCAGACACAGGACAGAACAGGAAGCGGAAAGCCAAAGGCACCTCTGACCTTCGACAAGACCTTACCCTGCCACAGTTCCTCGGGGCTACTGGGCTGGGCGGAACGGGTAACCAGTAATCGAAAACGAACAGACACCTGCGAAGGATCTCTATGAGGCCCTGAAGCAGAAACGCGAACCATACCTTCGGCGGGCTCGGGAATGTGCGGAATACACAATCCCCAGCCTGATGACAGAAGAAGGACGCAATGGTTCAACAGAACTCAAGCGTCGATACCAGTCGGTAGGGGCAAGAGGTGTCAACAACTTGGCAAACAAGTTGCTCCTCTCGCTCATGAGTCCGAACCAGAAGTGGTTCCGTCTCTCTCTGACGGAGACGGTGGATTCCGAACTGGATCCCGAACAGCGGGCACAGTTTGAGGAAGCCCTCTCGGTAACCGAGATGCGGGTGCTGAAGGAGATTGAATCCTTCCGTAGCCGTCCTGCACTTTACGAATCCATGCGTCAGTTGATCGTCTCAGGCAATGCACTGCTTTACCTGGGCGACGAGCAGGCACGCCTGTTCAGGATGGATCGTTATGTGGTTGAGCGGGACGGAGAGGGAAACCTTCTCACTATCGTCACGCATGAAATGATCCATCGCTCTCAACTCCCGGACGAAGTTGTTGAACAGTTCGACAAAGACGAACCGTCAGATCGACCTGATGCAGACAAGATGTCCGAGCCAGTGAAAGACAAAGAGGACGACCTCGATCTCTACACCCATGTGTACCTCGAAGGGGAGCAATGGAAGATGTACCAAGAGGTTGAGGGCGTTCGCTTCAACGAGCAGTCGTATGGGAAGAATCGTACACTCGATTACCTTCCACTGCGGTGGACTCAGTTGGATGGTGAGGACTATGGCAGGCCTCACTGCGAAGAGTACCTCGGTGACCTCATGTCGCTGGAGGCTCTCACTCGATCAGCCGTGAAGACGGCGGGGATCGCAGCCAAGATCCTCTTCCTTGTCCGTGAAGGCTCTCACGCAGACCCGGAAGAACTGACCGAAGCGGAGGAGGGTGAGTTCCTTGAGGGAAACCCAGAGGACATCACCACCCTTCAGGTGGATAAGGTTGCTGACCTCCAGATCGTCCGAGCGATGATCGAGGCTATCGAGCAGCGGTTGGGAAGAGCGTTCCTCTTGAACACCTCGATCCAACGCAACGGCGAGCGAGTCACAGCCGAAGAGATTCGGTACATGGCAGCAGAACTTGAGGACGCTTTCGGCGGGCCTTATACCCTGCTGAACATCGATCTCCAGTTGCCCTTCGTCAAGACGACGATGGAGCGGATGGAGAAAGAGAAGCGTCTCCCGCCTCTACCAGATGATCAGGTCAAGCCCTCAGTCGTAACAGGCGTGGATGCTCTTGGTCGCTCACAAGAACTACAACGATTGGATGCGTTCCTCGGAGGAGCCATCCAGAACTTTGGGCCTGAAGCCCTCAAGTACATCAACCTTGAAAACTACCTCAGCCGCCGAGCAGCCGCCCTTGGAGTTGACTCCTCGGGACTGGTACGCAAGGACAGCGAGGTTCAACAGCAACAACAGCAGCAGCAGATGCAAGAGATGATCAAGCCTGCTGTCGGCCCGGTGGCCGGTCAAGTTGCTGGTGCATTGACAAACGGAGAAGCAAATGCCTGATGGTGGAGTAAGTATCAACCCAGAACCTGAAGCAGAGATCACTGAAGATGTCAGCCTGGACGCTGGCGTGCTGATCGAGCCTGAAGATGTATCCACGGAGGAAGAGGAAGTTGAAGAAACTCCCGAAGGTTCCGAGGATGAAGACGATGCCAGTGATGAAGAATCCGAAGAGGATGACTCTGATGAGTCTCTCCCCTTCACTTCAGACGAGATGGCTGCGTTCTCGAAAGAGGTTGACGAAAACGGAAGCCTCTCAGAGAAATCATATAAAGACATCATGAGTCGCATGAATGTCTCCAAAGACCTGATTGATGAATACATCGCCGGTCGTCAGGCTCTCCAAGCCTCGACCGCTAATGAGTTCATCGAGATGGCTGGAGGCAGTGAACAGTGGCAGACCATGCGAGCCTGGGCAGAAGAGAACATCGCTCCTGTCCAGTTGCAGCAGTACACGAAGATGATCGAGTCGAAAGATGCTGGTCAGATTCAGACTGCAATCGTTTCGATCCGGGCTCAGTACGAGAACGGTCAGCGTGACCTCAGCAAGCCCAAGCCCGTCAAGGGTAAAGGCAAGTCCAAGCCTGATGTGTTCGCGTCAGAAGCGGACTGGCTCGATGCCATGCGTGACCCCCGGTACAAGACAGACCCCAACTACCGCAGCAAGGTAGAGTCCAAGTTCCAGAGGTCATTCTGATGCCTGACTTTATTCATATCATCTCGAAGTTCTTCGACCACAACCGTTACCTGTCCTTCGGGGCACTCGGTGCCATGATCCTGACCATCCCTGCCTGCTTCCCTCAATACGATGGAAAAGTTGTCAGTCCTGTGTCGGGTGAGATGGTGAGCGTCGATGGCCTAGAGTCGGATGTTCTCAAGGAACAGAAGAGCCTCCAGGATCAGTACAACGAAAACCAGCGGGCAATCAATGCCCTCGCCTACGAGCAGGAAGTGCTTGTGGAGAAGAGCGAAACCCTCGCTCTCGAAGCAGGAGACGCTGCTGATCTCATTGAAGAAGAGATCACCAACCGCAACAACACCTTCGGAGAACTCCTTACCGTAGCCGGTACTGTGTTCCCACAGGCAAGCCCAGCACTTGGCCCCCTCTCGGGCCTGATGGGTATGCTCATCGGTGGTGGTGCAGTGGCAGACAACAGACGCAAGAATCGTCTCATCAAGACCCTCAAGACATAACTCCGGTCATTGTCTACTCCTTTCGGCCCTCGGCTTCTTAACGGAAGTCGGGGGCTTTTTTCATATCAACTCTCAACAGGAGATAAGCCTTGGCTACCAAGCAGATCGCCTCCGCTGTCGCAGCGACCGGGGCACAGACCACATTCAAGAACGGCGTATCAGGCATCAAGCCGGAAGGCCTCCTTCAAGTCGAGATCACAGGTGTTGCTACCTGTGTGCTGGAAGGAAGCCTCGATGGTGGCACAACCTGGGCACCCCTATCTGATGACATCACTGCATCGGGGTTCCACGCTGTGATGTTCGCACACTCATACCGACTCAATGTCACTGCGTACACCAGCGGTGCAGTAAATGCATGGGTCACCACGATGGAAGTCTGACAACCCACTCACAGGAGTAGACATGATTCAGAGAATGTGATCAAGGTCGCACCCAAAATCCTCGAAATCCTGGGGCACAGCCCCTCAAACTAGGAACCAAGCAATGTCAAACATCCTTGTATCAAGCCGTATCGCCCGACGAGGCGACGAGATCCTCACCAACGCCCAGCGGCTCACCTCTGGGTTCGTGAACGGTGCCAACACAATCATCAGCGAACTTGTCGAGTTTGAGACCCAACTCCCCGCAGCCGGTCTAGATCCTGCTGACGAGGCAGCGATCATGGCAGAACGGAACCAAGCGGTCGCAACTATCCGTGCCCAAGTCGCAGGAGTTCTGGCAGCGATCGACGCACTTCCAACCGGAGAGTAACACATGGCCCCACCTTCGACACCGTATGACAGACTGACACCTCTACTTCCGTCAGCGAACCTGACAGACTTCACTTTGCTTATCGATCTGTCTACCCGAATGAGTGCCGCTTGGTGGGCTTCTGCTGAAAACACCAACGCCCGAAGAGGGCGAGCCTTCAAGGATGACGGCGTCACCGAACTTCCCTGCGACTGGATTGCCTACGACCACGCCGCACAGACTGGGTGGCTTCGAGTCAAGTACACAGGCACACTAGCAACCAGCGGTACGCAACAGATCCGCATCTACCCACCGAAGGTCGTGAACAGTGTTCAGTTGAGCAATGATCCAGACGGCGGGAAGGACTTCGCGTACGATTCTGATTGGCGTGAGTATCTTCCACTGGTTGCTGACTTTTCTAACCGCATCCCCGGTGGGCTTGAGTACATCGCTGACGCAGACGCGACCCCACCCGTCATTGGGACACTGGCAGCCCGAGAAGCGTTGTTGCTCGACGGCACCAACAACCTTGTTTCAACTACTAACAGTGCTGCATACCTACACTCGACCGCTATGGGCCTCATCTACGAAGCATCTTCCGCAGGGAATGGCGCACTGGTAGGGATGAGTTACAACTCCATCCGGTTGCGTCAGGGTGCTTACGACCATGACGCTGCCGACCGTTCAGCAGTCTCCCGAAACGCGACTGCTGCACCCTACGTGACTGGTGCGTGGTCGCATATCGCAGCGAGCAACGGAGAAACGGACGCATACTATTATGTCGAAGGTGTTGATGTCACTCAAGGCGTAACCGATCCCCTGCCGTGGGTCGCTTCGCAATCTCTCAAACTAACTATTGGGGCAAGAGCCGAAGGCCACTCTTTCCATGTCACCGGGGGTGTGGCTGAGATTCAGTTGCATCAGGTGCAACGCTCTGCTGCATGGGTTGAGCAGGAGCGAGACCAAGTCACCGGTCAGTCCACCTTCTGGTCAGCACCTGAACACTTCACCGGAGACACGCCCTCTGGAGGATCGAGTACACCCGTGAATCTAAATCTAGACAGGATCGTCCTCCCCACACGGGAGGCCACGGAACTCACCAAGGTTCTCGTCGTCCACGACTCCCAAGGTCTCCGTCAATCCAACCGCTGGGTAGGTCAGACCTCCAAGTGGGATATGCAGCATGTCGGTATGATGTGCTACTCGGTCAACCAGTCCGGTGTGGGGCCTTACTTCCTCGCTGAGACAACCGTACCCAATGCCACCATCACACACACACGCATGAACCCCGGTGACAACTGGGGCGACGGCAACACCAGCGACCACGCCATGTGGGGCTCGAAGATCGCCATCACCGGGACGATCGACCCGAACTTCCAACCCCTTGTTCGGTTCGGCATCAATAACGCTGGATTTGTCAACGCCTATCCAGTAGACAACAGACACCACGCTCGCGTCATTACCCGAGACATCTCCGGCAACTTCTCACGCTACCGTCTGACTGAGTTCCGTGGAACCACCGAAGGCACCTCGGACGACTTCGGTGACGGAGCGTTCGACCCCGTGAACTTCGACTTCGATGGGTCGCTGAAGATCGCCAACTGGGGCACCCGCGACGCTGGGGCTATTGGAAGCTCCGGCGAAATCGTCGGCACAATCGTCAAGGACAGTAACGCGAGCGACACCAACCGAGAACTCCATGTCCTCGGTGCTTTGATCTACTCGTCTCCCTCTGCGGAGAACTTTGAAAGCACGGGCCTCGTCCTCGCTAACACTGGCTACTCCGGCTGGTCGTGCTATGACCACATCAACCGCCAGAGTCTTCAGACCAAGGAAGCGATGGTTGAGGTGGCCGAAGGCTACGACACCGTCATCATCATGATGGGTCACAACGCCGAAGACCTCGGGGACTTCGACGCGAACCTCACCTCACTCATTTCACTCTGGAAGAGTGCCCACACCAACAAAGGCTACGCCGAACCTGACTTCCTCCTGATCGCTCCTTGGGCCGCAGCAGGCACCGACATGACGGTCGAGAAGAAGAACCTGACACGGGCCGTGGCCCTGGCTGGTGGCTACGGCTTCATCAGTCTGTGGGACTCATATGGTGAAGTGAACCCTGACGGACGCACGGAGCGTCTGGATGGGACAACTGTTACTGCCTACTCGATGGATCTTACCCACCCTTCCGATGCTACAACCGCTGAACACATCGCCAAGGACATCGAGTGGCACTTCGACCCAGCAAACCATTACATCGGTGGTGGATCCGTCCGTCACCCCATTCGCTCTATAGGCGGCTTCAGACGCTTCGGTGTCATTGCAACGCCTCCATCTTCACCCGCTCAGGTGGAACTCTAAATCAGTCATGCTCTGCGTGCGGTCGGGTTATCCCTCGACCTTAAACACCTCTCCATACTCTGGACGCTTCAACGGTTGATCCACCAGCGAAGCAAATGCTATCAAACCACCTCGCGTCAAAGACGCAAACTCAAGGATTCAATCCATGTCTGATTTCTCAAACCCCTCACGCACTGGTCAGGCCAACGGTGCTGGTGACGCACGGGCTCTCTTCCTCAAGAAGTGGGCAGGCGAGGTCTTCACCGCTTGGTACGCCAACAACGAGTACGCCGGTCAGATCACCGAGCGAACCATCACTAAGGGTATCTAGATTTGCCCTTGTAAAAGCCCGTGAACTGCTGGGACACCCCTCGGGGCAATCAGCAGCCAAGCCCGTCGAAAGGCGGGAAGGTTCAACGACTAGGCGAAAGCCGTAGATCCCAAGTGGGATCGAAGCGCGGGCTGCTTCACATACAATGAAAGTATGTCGCATATGCGAGGTTGAGAAACCTCTCCGAGACTACTACAAACGCAAACAGCCAAACGGGAATCAAATACACCGAACTGAGTGTAAAGACTGCATCAAGTGGCAAACCCTGGCAAACAAACTTGGCGTTTCTCGGAATCAATACGCACGCTTACTTCAGAGACAAAACGGTCAATGTGCAATCTGCGGAACTAAACATAGCGGGAACTCACGATCTAGAAGGCTAGCAGTAGATCACTGCCACAAGTCTGGAAAGATCCGAGGACTCCTCTGCTCTACCTGCAATACTGCAATCGGCCTGATGAAAGATTCAACGCATCGGCTTGAATCGGCCATCGTGTACCTGAACGAAGCGAAAGAAAGTAATGATATAGTCTGATCTCTATGGCAACATAGAGCATCCTTTTGGATGGGCACGGCGTAACGAACCGTGTTTAACAGAGCCTGAAATCGGCTCAGTTCCCCCGAATCGGTACGGCTGCTGGTGGCTACCACGCTGCTGGTACTGAGATCGATCCCGGTGCAATCAAGTCGGCAGAGGCTGTCCTGACCCTGGACAACAACCTCTACTCGTCCGTGTTCGTTGATGACCTCGATGAGGCCATGACTCACTACGAGTACCGTGCTGCCTACACCGATGCTCTCGCCCAGCGTCTCATGCAGACCAAGGACGCGATCATCGGTCGCCTCTCGGTCATTGCCGCCCGTACCGCGACTCCCACCATCACTGGTGAAGCCGCAGGTTCGACTGGTACGGTCACTGCTGCTCTCCGTAACGCATCGGCTGGCACTGATGCAAGCGTTCTCGCTGGCCTCATGTTCACTGCTCGCCAGACTGCCCGTGAGAAGAACACCCCCGTTGACGGGTGGAACTTCAATGTCGGCCTGGCTCAGTGGTATCTCCTGCTGAACTCCGACCTGAAGATCATCAACCGTGACTACGGCGGCATGGGTTCGGCTGCCTCGGGCTCGGGCCTCTCGCTCGATGGTGTTGCCATCAACGCGAACCGCTCGTTCCCTGTCGGCGACCTCACCGACCTCGATGCTGCCGAAACCGGCAACAACGATTACTCGGTGAACTGCACCGACACCATCGCCACTCTCCATCACGCAGGAGCCATCGGCTTCCTCAACCTCAAGGGTATGCGTATGGACACCGAGTGGGTGCTGCGTAACCTCGGTTGGCAGTCAGTCGCTTGGGCACCTACTGGTGCAGGCGTTCTGCGTCCTGAACTCGCTGTCGAGATCACCAAGGGCACCACTGTCTGACCCCTTCCTTTGAAAACCCCCAACGCCCTCGGAGCCTTAACCGGCTCTGGGGGCTTTTTACTCCACGGAGAAACCATGACCAGAACAGACGCAATAAACGAAATGCTCTCAGCGATCCGAGAGGCTCCTGTGTCTTCCCTCGACGGAGAAGACCTCGGGGTCGATGTCGCTGTTGCTGAGGATGTCCTCGATCGCATTGACCGCCTTGTGCAGTCAACGCCTTGGACATTCAACACCGAGAGGAAGATCACCTTCACTCCAGACAGTGACGGGCTGATCACCGTTGGTTCAGATGTTCTCAGCATCCGCTGGGATCGCTGCCTCAACCGCAACACCCAGGAGCCGATCCTCCGTGGACAGGGCAAGGTCTACAACCGTGCGACCAACACCTTCGTGTGGGCTGCTCCGGTCAAGGCTGACCTTCTCATCCGTAAGCAGCCATGGGACTCGATCCCTGAGATCGCTCAACAGTACATCGTCACTCGGGCAGCCCGTGAGTTCGTTCTGAAGACCACAAGCGATCAGACGGCTTACCAAGCCTCGGCAATCACTGAGCGTGATGCTCATCGTCAACTCAAGAAGATGTACGCAATGGAGTCCAAGGTGAACTACTTCCACGGCCCAGGAATGCATGAACTCACAGGCGGTCGCTATTGACTCGCATTGAGCGAAGCGTCCCCTCTCTCCTTCAGGGCATGTCTGCCCAGCCGCCTTACCTCCGCTCGGAGTCTCAGGCAGGATACCAACTCAACGCTGTCTCTGACATTCAGCGTGGGTTGATGAAGCGACCGGGGACACGACACATCTCAAACCTCTCGGGACTCACAAGCAATGAGAAGGCTTTCGTTCATTGGATCGATCGTGACGACACTGAGCAGTATGTTGCCACCTTTGACGGAGATTCCCTCCAAGTGCGTTCATTGGATGGTACTGATCATCCTGTGTACGATACTGGCAATGCCCTGAGTTACCTGTCCTCGGACAACCCATTCACGGCTCTGGTCGCTGAGACCATCGGCGACACCACGATCATCGTCAACCGAAACCGCATCCCCCGGATGTCCTCGACGCTCTCCGCTGCTCAGGACAACCTGGCTGTCGTCTTCGTTAAGCAGGGCGAGTATGGTCAGGACTACAGCATCACTATCGAAGGCCCCACCATTGGGGCAAAGACGGTCACCCATACCACAAGTACAACGGATGTGACAAAACTCCAGACCTCGGCAATCGCCACAGAGTTGAAGACTCTTCTGGAGGCTCTCACCGACTGGGCCACAGACTTCACCATCACCCACACCGAGGGTGACTCTTGGTTCTACATCGAGCGTACAGACTCTTCGGACTTTGACATCTCAGTTCGAGACTCTGTCCGTAACGGGATCCTGGGCCTGTGCTATCAGGCTGTCCAAGACTTCGATGAACTGCCTCCCATCGCTCCTGATGGTCTGGTGGTCAAGGTGCTGGGGAAACTGACTGAAGACGCTGACGACTACTATGTCTCCTTCGACTCCCTCCGTGACACCGGAGACGGTGATGCAGCGGGGGCGTGGGTGGAGACCGTGGCTCCAGGCATCGAGAAGTCCTTCAACGCAGCGACCATGCCTCACCGCTTGGTACGCTTGCAGGACGACAGCGATGGAACCAACACTGGTACACCGTTCAAGCCTTACTTCACTCTGTCTCCTCTGGTCTGGGAAGACCGATCAGCAGGCGACACCACGACCGTTCCCGATCCCTCCTTCATCGGACGGAACATCGAGAACATCTTCACCTCCAACAACCGCCTTGGCTTCATCGCTGAGGATCGGATCATCATGTCCGCAACGGGCGACCTCTTCCGCTTCTGGCGTAAGACAGTCCTTACCGTTCCTGACGATGATCCCATCGATGTGGCTGTGAACTCTGGCTCCGTCCTGAACCTCCTGCACGCTGTACCCTTCGGGGATGTCATCGTGTTCGCGGGGGATGAGTCCCAGTACATCGCACCTGTTGACGAGGCTTCGTCTCCCAACACCTTCCGCATCGAGCAGTCCTCGAACCTTCCTACCGAACGCTTCTGTGCCCCACAGGTCGTGGAGCGTTCTCTCTTCTTGCCCGGCTCTACCACGAATCACACCATCGTGAACGAGGTACGCTCCGCAGGCGACCGCCGACTGTTCGACGCTGACGAAGTGTCGATCCAGATGGGCTCTCTCATTCGAGGCTCTGCCTTGAAGATGTCCGCAAGCCGTGTGTACTCCTCGACCTTCACATCCGTTGATGGCGAAGGATGGACTTCTGCACTGTTTGTGAATCGGTGGTATGTCCAGGGCAACCAGAAGATCCAGAACTCTTGGGGTGTCTGGTCGTTCCTCCACAAGATCGTGTCCCATGAGGTCATCAATGAAAAACTCTACATGGTCGTTCTTCGACCTGAAGGTCTTACTCTGGAGGTTGTCGAACTTGAACCCGAGTTCGTGGACTTCAACCTTCTGCATCCTGTACACCTGGATAGGCTGATCTTCTCGGCACCTGTGCCTGTGAATCCCGAGCCTGACAACGATGCTGACTCAGACCCCTCCAGTGGACTTCCGGGCTATCAGGTCGATGGTAACGACTCCTCGGGCAGGGCCTCTGCTTCGGACTCTCCTGCTGGCGGTGGAACCATCGTCAGCCCCTCCTCCAATGTAGGGAGGCCTACACCCATCGGTGACGGAGGGGATCCTGACGAAGACTCTGAAGTCGTTGCAGGCGGCTCTGGTGTGCCCTTCGTGGGCTGGACATCGTCAGGCTCCAACTCTATCACGCTCTCCACACCTCCTCCGCAGTCCGCAGAGAGTCTCATCGTCACATACGATGAGGCCACTGATCGCACCAACATCCGTCTCCCCTTCCGTCCTCGGATGATGGGAGACACCGTGAAGACGATCATCCTGCGTGCTGACACCACCGAGGTAATCCCCTGGGTTGACGGGCTCGATGAATACTCCGTGCGGATGCCCGGAGACTATCGAGGGGTGTCGCTGTACATCGGCAACACCTATGAGTTCATGTACACCTTCAACCAACCACGGATGATTCAGAACACCTCTGGTGGCCCTGGGCCTATCCATGGGGGACGACTCCAGATCATGAAGTGGTACTTCAACTACTTGCGGTCTGGGCCATTCCGTGTCAGCGTCCTCGACCGGACTCGCTATGTGGCGAACCGTCTGGTCACTCCACGGAAAGTCGGAACCGCTTTGAACCTTGTTGGCTCCGGCCAGCACGGGGAGAGCATCCGACGAAACGCTGACAACATCCAGGTTCAACTTCGTTCCGTCAACCATCTCCCGACTCAGATCGTTTCATCGAGTTGGATTGGAGAATACTCAAACCCTTCAGGAGCCTAAATGCTCTATGTCATTCAGACCGTTCCACGACACATCCGTCATATTGCTTCGCATCTACGACAAGCGGATCTGAATGAACTACACGCCTCCACGGGTCAACCGCCTTTGGAGGCTCTTTCAAAATCAGTACGCATCTCAGCAGAGGCGTACACACTGATGTGGGACAGACTTCCCGTTGCCCTCATGGGCCATCTTCCATCCAGCCGTGAATACGGAATCGTCTGGATGATGGGAACAGATCGGATCAAGGATTGTGCCCTGCCCTTCGCAAGAGGGTGCAAGGAGTTCCTCGACCGCTTCGCTCATCAGTATCCGTATGTGTGCAACATTGCCCACACCAAGAACACGCTTCATCTGCGTTGGCTGGCGTGGATGGGTTGCGAGTTCCATGAAACACACACCCTTCCTTCCGGGGAAGACTTCGTGAGGTTTACATATGTGTGATCCACTATCCCTGTCTATCGCTGGGTTCGCTCTGGCAGCAGGCTCGACAGCCATGGGTGCCCAGGCTCAGAACCAAGCAGCCAAGGACGCGAACAACCGCTATCGCTCTGTCTCGGAGGCGGCTCTCGATTCCTACTACAACCAGACCCAGGCTCTCAACGAGCGTGGTCGCCAAGAGCGTGCTGCGTCCTCCCAACAGTCTCTACAGAACGAGATCGAGGGAACACAGAACGAGGGTGGTGTCCGTGCTTCAGCGGCCAACCGTGGTGTCTCTGGTAACTCAGTGGACAACCTCATGCAGAACTTCGCTGCTATTGAAGCACAGAACGAGAGGATGATCGGTCGAAACCTCGACTTCACTCTCACCCAGATCGATCAAGAAATCGAAGGTGTCCGTTCGGGTGCCCAATCAAGAATCTTCCAGACACCCCGCGAGCGGGGAGCAAGCCCGTTCGCTCTCGCCCTCGGCATCGGCGAAGCCGCTGTTGGCAGTTACGGGTCATACCTAGATAGAAAGTAAGGGGCCACCATGAGCAGAATCTCTCTTAATCCGCAGGCCCGTCCTGTGGACACATTCGCCCCCGCAAGTGTCGCCCCCTCCAGTGCAAGAAGCACTGCACAACTCGCTGAATCTCTCCAGTCCTTCACCGGGACGCTGATCGACTTCGCTGATAAGAAGAGCGAACGAGACAAGGAAGAGGCTGAGGGTGAAGCCCGTAAGCAACTCGCTGAACTTCAGATCGTCAACCGCGAGCAGTTCCGCAAGGCCCAGGCTGACGGGCTGATCAACGAGGACGACAACCCCCACAAGTTGACCTTCATGCTTGCCCTCATCGGGCAGGCGGAAATCCGCGACACCGTTACCGCCTTTGAAAGCGAGTACGAGAAGTCGGCACTCCGCAACTCTGACAACCCAACAGAGATCCGTGCTGCTCTTCGTGAGCGGGTCGCGGGCCTGTTTGATGACAGGGGCTCCATGGAGTCCACTGTCATGTCCCGTGAGTTCGAGCAGATCGAACAGCGGTTCGTAGAGCGTCACCTCCAACGCAGGCGTGAGGCCCGCAACGCTGACACCCAGATGGCCTTCGGTCGCTCTATCACGGAGTCGCTCCGCAACGACGATCTCGAAGGTGTCGCAGATGTTGTGACTGCTGCGTATGAGAGTGGGATGAACCCTGAACAGGTTCGCTCCACCGCCACCAGCATGATCTATGCACAGGCCCTGGAGGACGGGGACGAAGCCTCTCTCATCCGCAACCTTGAATCCATCAAGGTCGGTGGTAAGTCTCTCACTGAGACTCTCCCTCCGAACGAGATCAAGAAGATGCGTGATGACATTGAGTCCTCAGCACTTGCCGAGGTTGAACTCGGTGAGCGGAGGATGCGTCTCCAGCGGAGCCAGACTGCTCGCCTGATCTCAGAACAGGTCGCCTCGGGCTCACGCTCGTATGAGGATGTCTTGGCTGACCCGAGCGTCCCTGACTACGCCAAGACCTCCATCATTGAAACACGCAACGCTGTCCGTGCTGCTCAGGCTTCGGCTGCTGGTGCAGAGGCTCTATCCGATGGGCACTTCTCGGAGGAGGAGATGACCACCCTGGCTATCCAGTTCGCTGATCAGGTGGGCGTGATCGAGCGGATGGCTGCCACCTCTCGGCGTATCAAGGACAGCATGATCGAGACTCCCTTCGAGACAACCCATCGCCTGAACGAAGCCATGATGGATCCTGATGTGACCTACGAAGACATGCACGGCATGATCGACACCCTCAGAGCATCGGGCAAGATTTCTGAAGAAGATGCGGTTGCACAACTCCGCAGTGCCGCACAATACAAGAACAACCGTGGGTTCCAGACATTCTCGCAGGAAGCATCCAACGCTCTGCAACTTGTGG
>Ga0208898_1000459_pt1 | contig 31746 bp, 31 predicted proteins | sample VirMetDEL_Mar_4_FD_184513 | JGI IMG/M metagenome (GOLD analysis project Ga0208898, IMG submission 184513) | Aqueous microbial communities from the Delaware River and Bay under freshwater to marine salinity gradient to study organic matter... | ecosystem: Environmental > Aquatic > Marine >... | reverse complement strand
ATATGAAAATCTTGCTGCTTCTATGAGTGCCCTTTGAATCGTCTTAAAGGGTCTTGTGAGAGCACTACCAGTGTTCTCAATAGAATCTGTAGAATCCAATGAGTTGGGATCTACATAAATGATGTTTCCTCTAACGGAACGCAAAAAATTCTCTAGTCTGCTGAGACCCATTTTATCCGCACTTATAAGTTCTATTATAAGTTATTTATCATATAAAAAAACCTCCCAGAGGGAGGTTAAGATAAGCACAAAGTGCGATATTCCTTCACACGGACATTTATATTATAGTGTAATTATTCTTTTGTGTCAACCTTTTTTATGATGGAAATAATACTCCAAGTAAAAAACAGAGTGACTGCTACGGCACCCATTGTGGTTATTGCAACTACACCCTATCTATAAAAAAACTAGGTATTTTTACTTAGTTTGTGTTGATTCTAAGATATACTCTACGGTATTAGCAATATCATTCATAGCAACACGAAGATCTTGTTGTTGTCCTGATTCTTGACGACATATTGGACGACGATTGTCTGTAAGTGTCCAACGCCAAAGACTCATATCAGCACAATACCAAAGATTAATTCTCATTTTTGCTATGCTCCAACTTGACCCAGTTAAGGAGGGCATTGATTTCTGCTCTTTTTTCTTCCCCAAAGTCTTGCCCCTTGCTAAACATGTAGAAGTCTAATGCCTCGATGACATTCTTACGGTCTTTTTGAGATAATAGTGACATTTGGAGTTTAATGAACTCAAGAGCCACAAGTCGGACTTGAACCGACGACCTACGGTTTACAAAACCGTTGCTCTATCCAGCTGAGCTATAGTGGCAGATTAATCAACAGGCAACATTTCTGGATTTTCCAGATCTAATTCGAATAAGAGTGGATGGCATTGTTCTTCAATTAAATATGAAGAACATTTATACATGTCATCAACTTCATACCGTCTTTCTTTGTCTGCGATGTTTCTTAACTCCTCATCGAATATAGATTCGTCGGGGAGGTCATCAAAAGTAAAGGGAACACCGCTTATGAAGTACATAAGCACTATTTGCTTACCTTCATTGTACCATACATATCTGGCATCAATTCGGTATTTCATAAGTAGTTCTCTACTTTTGAATATTTAGGGATAAACCCTAGTGCGAGTAGGGAGACTTGAACTCCCACGGGATTACTCCCAACAGATTTTAAGTCTGGTGCGTCTACCGATTCCGCCATACTCGCATTTTGGTAGGACTGGAGGGAATTGAACCCTCTTCACACCGTTATAAGCAGTGGGCCTTAACCAATAGGCGACAGTCCCTCGAAAAGGCACTTAACAATTATAAGGCATAAACCTCAGATTGTCAAGTGCTTGTATCAGTCCATTTGATAAGTTGGTGGATGATACTTGAGATACTCTTGGAAGGTCATTTTCATTTCCTTCTGAGTCATACCGCAGTGCTTTGCTGCTGCGGGTACAGTCATCTTAGCACGAAATAGTGCTTCGTTTGCTTCTTTGACATTTTCTGGTGTTGTCTTCACCCTCTGTTCTATTAGAGACTGATAGTCAATTTTGATTAAATTCATGAAAACCCTACAGACCAAAAAATTACCGGGATTTTTTTCCGCCCAAAAATGGAATTAAAAGTCGATTTTCCCTCAGAGTGGACTTGCATAAGCAAGAGTGTCTTCTCCCAGTGTGGCACGAACAAATTTTAGCACATTCATAAACTCTTCGGTGGTTTCGCAGACCACTTCCTTTTCTGACCCCTCACTGGAATAGATGTACACAGTACGCTTGATGGGGTCCACCACGCATCGAGTCAGATACTCATCAGACATTTGGTCTCGTTCGTTGATTACCTGACTATCATAGCACGGTGGGTGGGGAGCGTCAAGGAATTTAATTTAACTGAAAATTAAAGTTCCTGGAGACTTCACAATATGATAAACATATCCATCAGCTCCCACTATAACCGTTCCTTGAGATCCAGTTATAGCAGGACTTCCTGGTGGTGCTTTATATCTTAAGGCAGCTATGCCAGAACCACCAGATCCTCCAGGGACGGATGAACCACCTCTTCCCCATCCGCCACCACCACCGCCGCCAAAAGATCCATCAGAAGCATTGGTTTGGGAAAGATTGAAGCTTCCTCCACCAAACCTACCACCATCTCCACCACCTGAAACTCCCACTCCAGATTCGGCACCGCCAGCGCCTCCTCCACCACCGCCACAAAAAGCGGGACCGCCAGTAACTCCATTTTTTACAGGTGTTGAAGATCCTGATATGGTTCCAGTAAAGAAGTTAGTACCAGAAATTCCAGCACCTCCAGAATTTGCTCCTCCAAAACCAGATCCTCCAGGGGCTGCTGCTCCTCCTCCACCGCCACCAAATGCTCTATTACCTGGATTTTGCGATCCAGATCCTCCAGTACCTGATGGATTTGGACGACTATCGTATGTAGCATTAGCACTTGAACCACTTCCTCCGGAACCTAATCTTGGATTATTAAATGAAGGATCTACAGCTCCTCCTCCTCCTCCAGCGGATCCAGCGGTGCCACCATTAGCATTTCTTGCGACATTATTTGGATTTCCTGCTCCAGTTCCACCACCACCTCCTCCACCCACAGCATATGCTTGACTACCTCCTGGAGTAGTTACTGAGACTGTAGTTGAAGATCCATTTACACCTTGATCTGCCGGAGTAGATGAACCACTACCGCCATTACCAGTAGTAAATGTTACTGAATACCCTCCAACACCTGCTGCAGGAACTGTCATAACGCCAAATTTAATTCCATATCCACCACCGCCACCACCGCCTCCGGCAGAACCTAAAGGCGAATCTTGTCTAGCAGTTCCTCCACCACCTCCACCTCCTACAAGGAAGATGTCAACAGTAAGTGGATATATTGGTGTAGGTGTAGGGGTTGGTGTAGGAGTGGGTGTAGGTGTAGGGGTTGGTGTAGGGGTTGGTGTAGGGGTTGGTGTAGGAGTGGGTGTAGGTGTAGGAGCACCTAAATCTGGAAAAATTACTCCTAGGTTTTCATATGCTTTTGATATTCTTCCCATTAGACGTATGGTCCGTTAAGATTTGCGAATACTTCATACTGTTCTAAAGAACTACCATCAGTAGATCCTCCAGGAGCGGCGCCAGTATTAACTACAATAATGTTAAAGAAATCAACACTATTTGCATTTCCTGTAGGGATAGTTCCATCCAACCATTTAATAGGAATTCCCCCACTTCCCCATTGCCTTTCAACAAGATTGGTGTCAATTAACTTAAGGTAATTGCAGTCTTTAGGAGAAGCTCCCTGCTCAATAATGACAGTATACGTAACAACCTTTTTCTCAAATCCAGAAAATACTGGGAAATTTTTTACTATTAACCCTACAGATGATCCACCAGCGGTATTATCAATATAAGAAACGTTTTCTTTAAGAGAAAAATCCAATTCGGTGACATAAAGAGTGCCTAAAAGAGCATTGACACGGGCCCAGTTTTCAAAGTTCTTTCCTACAAATTGACTTAATGAACTCATTATTTCTAGTCTGTTTAAAAATATTTATATGAAATAATACTTATTTTTTAAACCCCAAATATGGTCTTTCATCACAAGAAAGAGTTTCATCGTCAGTAAAGTATAAAAAAGACCTTATAGACCATTTAGACTGAAGAGGTTCTATCCAATGCCAATAGTTGTGTCCATTAAAAAGAAATAGATCTCCAGGTTCCAATTCTTCAGAAAACTTATTAGAACAATCATCAAACTCGGACAAGGTTATAGTTTCTTTGCCTTCATCAGAACCAAGAAATAAAAATCCTTCTATCTTTTCTGTCTTTTTATTTTTATGATTACATACTTCATCACCTAAAGTATAAATTCCAGAATAGGTATAACTTGTGAACAACTTTTCTCCGACAATTTCAATTACACTTTCTTGAGAATTGTGAAGTATGGTCTCCATCAAAGCATCAGCGTATTCAAAATAATATAGAAAGTTGTTCTTGTCTTCTGATGATTCTATCTTGGCATTCGTTTTCAAAATAAAATAATCAACTATAAAATCGCAAAAGTCTTTTTCCAAAAAACTTTTTATTTTTTTATACTTAAACATAATTTTATTCAATATTAGGTCCAGTAATCCAACAGACTAAAGACATTCTTGTTCCACTAGTTACTGGAGTAACTTCATGTAAAAGATATGAAGGAAAGAATGTTATTCTTCCTTTTCTTTTTTCTATGGGATTTGGATTTCTATATGTATGAAGCATTAAATCTCCTCCAGAATAATCTTCAGGATCGGAAAGTTGAAGAACCATAGAAAGTTTTCTATCGTGGTTACTGCTAAGACCAACATCTAAATGCTTGTCATACTTTCCTGAAGTTTCTGCAGTGTACCTAGTAAATTGGAATGCCTGTAATGAATCTAATTTAAATTTATATTGATCTTCATTGACTTGACAGATTAGTCTTGTCATTTTTTCGTACAACCATTTAGTAATATCATTTGGAACAAGCCAAGAAACTTCTGATCTTCTATAGTCAATTTCAGTTTCATTAAATGTCTTCCCATCAGTTCTTTTAATTTTATTTGCATATAATATTATATTCTCAAGTTCTACTTCAGAAAAGTAATTATCTAGTGTTAGTGGTTCGTGAATATTTTTATATTTCCTTATTGACCATGTATCACCATAAGAATCTGATAGTTTATCTTGTATGTTTAAATCGTCTAAAACACTTGTCAACTTTGACTTTTTTAAATAATTAGATATCATAATTCAATTACATTAGAGTTCCATTTAATATTTTTTATGTTTATATAAAATAAATCTAACAGACTTTCTGCTTCATTTATTTGTTCTTGTATACTAAATTCAATTTCAGAAGCATTATCAACAAATTCTAAAGTTCTTTCATAAATTTCTATAAACATTTTACAACTCATAGTAATTTTTCTATTTGAGTGCTCGTCAAAATAATCTATATCATTTCCTTTGTTGTGAATACAATAAAGATATTTCATCGTTAAGAATAATAAGTTTTTATCACTTAAAATTATAGAATAAGTATTATTTACTCTTGTTCCAGACTCAATATAGTTTCTTTTTTCTTCTTTTAATTTAAGTTTAAGGTCTGTTTTAAATTTTTTAATAACTTCTTCATCATAAGAATAAAAGTTTAATCTAGACCTTGAATTTGGATTTATTTTTATATATCCATAATCGCATCCAATCCAACGCAAACTTTCAAGTCTGCGCTCTTCCAAATGTTCCAATCCCGAAACATAAGGACAGGTAACACCACTTAAAGAATCAAATATTTCTAGTATTTTTTTGCTCTCAAGGTCAACTTTTATATAATACTCAAAGTCTTTCATTTAGTTAATCTAAATCATTCTCTTTGGAATATTCTTCTATATCTTTATTTAAATCTTCTCTAAATTCTTTAATAAATTCGTCACTACGTAAAGACTTGTCTTCAAATATTTCTTTTCTACATTTATCTTCTTCTATCTTTCTTTCCACATAGTTTACAGAATATTCTCCGCAAGTTTCTGTAGAATTTTTAACAACGTCTTCCAAAATTTCTTTTTCTCTTTCTTGGTTTTCTTCTCCAAGTTCTTTAATGTACTTTATTGCTTCATCACTCAATCCATCCAAAAAATTTGTAATATGAGATCTTGCTTCATTGGGTTCTTCTTTTTCTGCTGAAAGTTTATATTGCTCTCTTGGTGTTCCCATCCAGTACTTATTTTCCACCATATTATCATCCCACCCTCTCCAAGTAGAGAAATCATTTTTGGGACGCATAGCAATTTGAACTCCTACAGCAGCGGCAAGCTGTTCCATCATTTCTATAACTTCTACCGGTTGAAGGACACACCAAAGATTGGAATGGTCCCCCCTCAATGCAACTTCAACTGCTCCACCAAAAGCAGTTCCTACTGTACATGATCTTGCTCTATTTCTGTTCTGTAATACATTTGCGTATTCGTTATATTCATAGGCTTCAAGGATTTTCTTCCTTGTTTTTGAAGTTTTCTTTTTTCTTTCCATAATTAAATCCAATTAATTATTTTTTGTATTTATGATGGTCCCCAAGAAACTGTTATGAATCCTCCAGTAGGAACAACTATATCATATGTTGTCGCTGGATTTATATCTATATCCAAAAACTGTGTAGTTGGTGCCAAACCTCCTGGTTGTCCTGGACTACCAACACCTGGTGCTCCTGGTGAACCAGGTTGACCAGGCAGTCCTGGATTACCCGGATTTCCTCCTATACCAGGATTGCCAAGAGTTCTTCCTGTTCCGGGTATTCCAGGAGGTCCTTGTGCAGATAAACCTGGATTACCATCAGTTCCATCTGTAGCCGCACTAGTACCTCCAGGTCCTCCAGCGCCACCGCCGCCACCGCCACCGCCACCGCCAGATATTTGTCCAACGGGAAAAGCTGCTGGGCAAGGTCCTCCGCAACCAAGTCCGGGACCACAATCACCACCACCTCCGCCACCACCTGCGGCACGAAAACTGGGACCAGCTGCTCCACCAGGTCCTCCTGGAGTATTAAATCCTCCAGCGCCACCGGCAGCACCACTTCCACTTGTTCCACCAGGTCCTCCGTTTCCTGCTCTTCCTCCAGGATTAAAAGTTCCAATGTTTCCAGGAACTCCATTTGATCCGGGAGGAATTCCAGGACCGCCATTACCTCTTGTGCCTGCTGCAGAATAACTACCGCCATTTCCAGCATTTCCAGCGGAACCTGGATTTCCACCAGCGCCTTCTACTGCAGTTCCAAAGTTACCAGGTTGTCCGGGTTGACCAACACCCGGAAATCCAATTCCTCCAGGGTTACCAGCAAGACCTTTAGTTCCTGCTGTTCCTGGATTTCCTGGACCTCCAGCAGCACCTCCTAAACCCCCTGCTCCTCCTACTCCAGGTTGTCCAATTCCTCCTATTCCACCACCACCACCATCAAAAGTAAATCCAAAAGCAGGAACACTAGATGACAATCCTGGAGCTCCTGATAAACCTGGTGCTCCTGCTCCACCTGGAGTTCCAGGAGCACCATCTGGTCCTGGAGATGCATCAACAGTATTACTGTTAGGGTTTAAACCTCCATCTATCCCATCAGTTCCAGCACTTCCTGGTAGACCTGCTCCACCTGCATTTCCGGGAGTGCCAAGAGTTCTGGGTTGATTAATTATAACTTGCCCATTAGTTCCAGCAGTTCCTGGAAATCCTCCTGTTCCTGGCTGTCCCCCTGGTTGACTAGTATTTACCCAATTAAATTGTCCAAAACCAATTCCACCAGGACCCCCAAATGGTTGAGTGGGAGAACGTCCTCCTGGTCCTCCAGGAGTAGCTGGACCATTTCTACCACCTTTGGCACCTCCTCCTCCAGCACCAGTAGCTCCACTACCAAGATTTCCATTACTAATTATAGTGTACCTTGTTCCTAATCCACCAACACCTCCTGTACCAGCTGCTCCACCAGGACCACCTAATCCATTATTTCCAGGAGTTCCCGCATTTCCTGCGTCACCTCCAGGTCCTGCAGGTCCTGGAAATCCTGGTTGACCTGCATTTCCTGCGTCACCTCCAGTTCCAGGTAGACCAGGTTGACCTGCTGTTCCTTCTCCAACAAATGAAACTTTACGTACTCTTGGAGAAACATCTACAGAAGCATTAAAAGTTCCTGGAGCATTATAAGTTATAGAACCTCCAGGAACTTGACTATTTAATAGTCTTTTAGTTACTCCAAATGACATCTTTTAATCCAGATAGAACCAACCTGTTATTATATATTTAGATTTATCTCCATGAACAACATTTCCTCTATGAGGATGTGTATAAGCTGCTGGCCAAATCAGGAGTGTATTTTCTCTAGCAGGAATTCTAAGTTTCTGATATAAAAATTCAACTTCTCCAGCTTCCTCTATAGTATTCAAATAAAATGAATATGTGAGACATCTACTGTTTTCTAAATTATTTCCTTGCTCATGATGCCATACATGATATCCTCCACCGGGTCTTATCTTTTGCATCTTAAATGAGTTGCATGATAACATATATCCTTTCAAGTTATCATATTGCTCTACATATTTTTCAAAGTATATTTGGAGAGTCTGATGAAAAATTTTCATCGGATTCTCTCCATTAAATGGAGTATCTAATGGTATAGTTTTTAAGTTTAAAAAGCAATGAGTATCATCTTTCCAAGTTTTTGTCATCGAAGAAGATTCAGCTTGCTTTCTTGTTTTACAATATCCAAAAGACTCCAGTTTTTCATACTCTTTAATCATGTGATCGCAATAACCATCAGGAAATACATTAGAATACATCCCAATAAAATCTTGATACCTTTCAGAATAGGCGTCGTTCATATGATTCATATAACTCGGAAAATATTTATGCGAAATCAAACAGTGCTATATTTCCATACCAAGTTGCTCCACCGTCTGGTGTTACAAATGTCCAAATGTCTGTTCTTCCTGCTGTTTCAGTTCTAGTTGGACTGACTGCTCCTGAGAATTTTACTCCAGGGAAAGATACTGTTCTTACAGGACCAGTACTTAGATTTGTTATGAATACAGTAATTCCAGAACCCAAACCTGTTGGAGCATTTTGAATATTGAATTGACAATTTCCATTTAAAGTTACAGTGAAAACATTCGCTGTTGCCATATTTAAATTTACAACTCCACTTCTAGGTCCCAGATTCGAAACTACTTCACCATATCTAAGCAGGGAAACATCAGTAATTCTTGTGTCGCTTAAATTTAATTCGTCAGTAGCTGCGTTATAAACTAAATTTGGATTTGTATATAACTCTTGATCTGTCGCAGTTGTAGAATTAGTCTTTACAAAAGTTAGATAATTTGTAGCACCTGCATCATCTTGTACAGTTCTTACTTGTGTTGAAGCTGTTGCGGTTCCAGTAAGACTATCAGCATATATGGTTCCCCATGGTGCAGTTGAAGATCCAATATCTAGGTTACTTGCATCAGGAATAAGATCATCTTGTATTCTTGCGTTAATAGCTAACTTATCAACACCTAGATCATTTCCTAAAGTTACACTTCCATTTGCTGTCAAGTCAGTTGTAGTTACTTTAGGCGAAGATAATGTTTGAGCACTTGGATCGTATGTTATATTTACATTAGTAAATACCTCTTGTTCGGCTCCTGGAGCAGCATTATTGAGAGTTACAAAAGTTAAAAACTTAGCTCCAGAACTATTATTTAATTGAGTATTTACTTTTTGACTGTTAGATGCAACTCCATTTAGATTTGTAGCATTAACTGTATTTGCCCAAATTTCATTAAATCTAAGGGTATTGGATCCAAGATTTCTTGTGAGTGTTGGTTTGGGAAGAATATCTGAAGTCAATCCACCTCTAAGAGCCATATCATTGGCACTATTTGTACATATTGTAGCATCACCTACTATGTTAATGCTATTATTGCCAGTTATTGATCCAGTTACATTAGTATTTCCAGTAACACCTAAATTACCTCCAACACTAAGATTGCTAGTGACAGTACCAATTCCTGCAGCATATAATCTTTTACCGTCTATGTTGCCAGTTTTAAATACATCTGTATTGACATTATATGTAAGACCTGGTTTTGTATATAATACTTCGTCTACTGGAGAACCTGATGGGTTATTTGTTTGAACAAAGGTTAAAAATACTGGATCTTGATCTGCATTTAGTTCTTGTGTTTGAATCATCTCTGCCATATCGGCAGTACCTACAAAGGTTCCATTAAATGTTTCTGCGTATACATTATTCCATCTTCTGGAAGGAGAACCTAAATGATAACCATAAACTCCAGCAGCAGCAGCGTTTACCGCAGGAATAAGACCAGTATCATCAAAATGTGCTCTGGTTGAAAGTGCTACACCAACTCCAGCAGAAACACCACCACTTCCATTGCTAGTTTGGAATTCTAAAGCTGATATACTTCCGGTATTAATATTACAACTTATTCTTGCAGCATTTCCATCTATTGCAGGAACACCATTTTCATGGTTGAAAGTGATGTTGGCATCACCTTGTCCATCATTAAGAGTCAGCGCTACGCTTCCTTCAGTGCCATTTAAATTGACTATATTACCTGTTGTAGTTAACTTAACATCTGTTGTGGATTTTGTAATTTTAAATCCATCGTCAGTGAAGAAATCATCAAATACTGGTGCTGGACTATTGTTTGCTACAAAAGAAGGATAATAATCTTTAACCGCTGAAGTTTGACCTATAGAAAGTTGTTTTGCGTCGTCTGCGACACCAATAAATTTTCCTTGAAATGTTGAAGCATAGACAGTTCCGTATTGGTTTGTACTAGTTCCTAAATCGGTGTCAACACTTAAAGGTAAAAGTGAATTTGCAGCTTGTGAAAGTCTAATGCGCGTACCGTAAGTAACACTATCTCCTGGAGTTCCAACTGCAGCAACTTCAAGATCTATTTCTCCTGCAGTTGCTTCATTATTAATAGAAATTTTTCCAGCGCCACTATCAGCACTTCCAGTAGCAACTACATATTTTTCTCCAGAGAGAAAATATGAACCACTTCTGATAGTAAAATCTCCTCCACCATCATTATAGGAAACTCTCTTGTTTCCTCCATTGTCTAAAAGAATTGCTCCTGATGTTCCCGACAACCACAATGCTGCTCTGTCTGTGCTTGTAGCATCTGTTGCTTTCAGTTTTAATGTGTTTATGTTAGGGACGTATGCTATTGCGTCATTTGTATATACATCCTCATAGTCTCCTGGAGCAGCAGTATTAGAATCTACAAAGGTTAAAAAGTGCTCTGCTGTAGCTGCTGTATTAGATTGAGTTTTTATCTTATCTGCTTGACCTACAGTAGCTCCTAAAAAGTTAACTGCTGTTGGTGTTACTGCTAGAATTCTTCCCTTTTCATCAACTTGAAAAACTGGAATAGTTGTTTCATTTCCATAAGTACTAGCAGATACTCCAGTAGTATCTAAAGTAAGGTTTAATTGTACTGCTGCTTGTCCATCAAAACTAACTGCTGATGCAATTCCATCACCGCTTATTGAGAAATTTTGTGGTGTTGCTAAACGTTGCGCAGCATCTACAACCAATCCAGAGACTGGTGACCATTCAGTTCCTCTTCCTGATGGTGATAGTCCATTAGAAATTGATATTAAGACTTCTCCATCAGTTCCAGCATTTCCAAGACTATCTTTAATCGCACCAGAAATATAAGCATCGCCAACAACTTCTAAAGAATTTGTTTGAGAACTTGTACCAATTCCAATAGAACCACTTACATAAGAATTGCCAAGAACCTGAAGAATATTAGTAGATCCTGAATTTAATGACTCGGAAGCAAGATCTACTGGGGATGTCAATGAACTTCCCAATAAGAAGTTGCCGGAATTGGAAATAAAGAATCCACTACGTTGAGAACCTGGAGTATGGTTTCTTGAACCAGAACCATAAATGCCAGCATAATAATCCCATAAAGATCTTGGTGATGTACCATCAGCACTTCTGACCTGAAGATCAATTGCGGCATCAAAATTAGAACCTGTCAGCCTTGTTACTTTAATAGATGCATCAGTATCAATAACATTTAATGATCTAAAAGCGTCTACTCCATCTACTGTTCCTGGAATAGTAAAGGTATTAATAGATGCAATGTCTACACTATTTCCAATTATAGATTTGCCCTTAAAGGTAAATTTACCTGTAGAAATAGTGGTATCATTTGGATTTACGTTAAGACCTACATTAGTATAGAGACCCTCATAGAATGAACCTGGAGGTAAATTATTGTCATCTACAAAAGGTAGATAGAATGTCTTGTTAGTTGTTATTCCAACAGTTTTAATTACATTTGCCTGTTGGGCAGTTCCTACAGTAAGACTTAATAGGCTGGTCCACTTTGTAGAACCTGCCCCAGTAGATTGGAGAACAAAATCTAATCCACCAGAAGTTCCATCGCCAGCAAAAAATGCCCCAGAAAGTCCAAAACTTCCATTTACATCAAGGTTTCTTGTTGGACCATCTTTGTTTATACCAATATTTCCATTAGTATCCAAATATAATTGATTTGCGTTATTTCTAGTTACACCGTCGTCACTTACATTAGTTTCAATAGAAATATCTTTTGGTGTTCCTGAAGAACCAGAAGATGTATCAAGTCTTATGTAAGATCCTGCTGGAAAAACTCTAAAGTTGTCCCATGCTGTACCAGTAAAATCTTGAGAAAATACTTCAAGTTGTCCAGTTCCTGAACCGTTTGGAACTATTCGTAAATTTGTTTTTGCGTTGGTATTTGAATTTCTAAATGTTGGACTTCCTTTAAAATTATTATCTGAAGAATTTTGAGGGTATAACTGAACATCTCCAATTCTAATACCATTAGAACTTCCATATCCAAAAACATTCAATTTTGTGCTGATGGTTTCTGTTCCAATAGCAACAGCACCTTTTTCTGGTGATAAGTATGTGTTTCCAGTATCAAGATCTATTACTTGAGCACTATATTCGTCAGAAAATGAACCACTTAAAGGTACACCTTTAACCACAAAAGACTGCGAGTTTCCAAAAGCAGGAGCAGGAAATACAACTTCTGAAGGCTTTCTAGAATCAACTCTTACAATTCCGCCTACTCTTGTTGTATCTCTAGAACCTAATTGCTCTACATTTATTCCTAAATTTATATTTCTTCCACCAGATTTGACAGCAACTGCCGAGTCTAAACTTATATCCGATTCTATAAATTGTAGACCGTTATATGCAGTACCTACTGTTGAGTTTAAAAGCTCTCCGAGTATTACTGTTCCTCTGGTGTTTTTTATTTCAAATTGTTTTCTTGGAGCAGTTGTTCCTAGACCAACATATCCTGTACCTTTTACAAAGTTAAATTCATTGCTACCATCAACGGATCCATCATTTCCATGGAACTGAACGTTTCCTATAGTTCCACCAGCAGCAGTTTTTACATTAGTTCTGGCAATCCATTCAATTCCACCAAGAGAATTTTTTGTTATAAGGTCTGTGGGATTTCCTCCGAGACCATTAAAATCATAAATCGTTCCTGTGAGATTTATGTCTCCATTTACATCCAATGCTCTTTCTGGAATGGTTGAATTAATTCCAACTCTACCATCACCAAGAGCAGTTATTATAGATCCACCAACACCAACTTTAAAAGTATCTGTAAACTGATTAAAGGTAAAGGCAGATGAAGTAGAAAAGTCTCCAGATTCTTTAAACAGAATCTCAGTATCGTTTCCCGGAGGAGTGACCGTAATATATCCAATATTATCAAAGGGAGTAGCTGTCGCTGCAATGGCTACACCCTCAAAGTTTAAAATTGTAATACTGTTACCAGTACCTACAATAAAACCTTCATCAAAAAGACTTATGCCAGTTACCGCAGTTCCTGGAGCAACCTGCCAATATCTTTCGCCAACATCACCGCCATCATAAGTTACTAATTGATAATAAGAACTTTTGAGGGGAAGAGATTTCTCAGTAGGAAAACCTAAATTAGGTTCTGCCTCTTCAATACGTAATTGAATATCTCTGCCAGTTGTAAGACCGGCATAATTAGGTACTTTCTTTCTACCGGTGATGTGCTTGATGCTCATACGAGACTGTTCTCCAGTATACTGCAGCTAAATTCTAGTTCTATGGGGGCTACTAAACCACCACCAACATAAGTATGAGTAATTCCAGCACCTACACCCGAATTGGTTGTAAAGATTGTACTTGTCCCTACAGTGTCAACAGTAAAAGTTCTTTGAGGTGATGGAAAAATTGAAGTAGTAATTCCACTTCCTGGTGGGCATGAAAACTCAAGTCCACTAATAGTAATTTCATCACCGACAACAAAATTATGATCTGTTGTTGTAGTAACAGTAGTTACTCCAGTATTTGTATCATATTGACAATTAAAAACTGTCCTAATACCAGCACCATTTAATGGTCCATGAACGATTAAAGAGTCTGATACTAGAGCACTTTTCTCAAGAACAAATCTACCGTCAATAATAACCAAGGTATCGTTAGGATATACAGTTGCTTCTTTAACAACTCTAATATCACTAGTGTTACCAAGTCTAGTTCTTCTTCTTCTTGTGCAAGTTACTTTTGGATATTGTTCGCCTTTTGCAACGTTAGCAACCTGAGCATACAATACAATAGATGAAACACCTGTTGGTGTTGTATAAACAGTCTGTTCTCCTGGAGCAACAGGAACAGATACGTTAATGAATTTATTAAGTGGTGCTACTGCCATTTTATCTTCCTAATGCTAGTATTAAGGGTGTCAATTCTGCTTGGATAGCCTTACTAAATGCTCTTCCTCTAATTGTAGAAGTTGGTTGGTTAATTTGGAAACCTTCCCCAATATCAAAATTGCCTTTTTGATCTGTGCTTGTGAATGGCACTTGAGCACCATTAAGCTGGACAATTTCATTCTCTTTAATTGGAACAGCACCTTGTAGAGGTGTTACTGTATTTATACTTGTACCTGAACCAACGTACTCGAAAGAGTGAGAGCTTGTTAGAATTCTAGAGATTCTCTTCAACTCTACCTGAACACCTATGTCAATTAAATATGGTATAAATTCATTAAATGTTACTGTAGTTATTCCAGTATTTGTTGGTGTTGTTGCTTCAGAAACTGTATAATAAATTGGACTAGTGTTGATGATAAAATCGCTAGGATAGTTTACTCCATTAACAACAACTTCCAAATCTGCTGCTTGACTTGGTAAATAATTTCTTCCACTATTGATAATATCTATTCCAACAATTTGACCTTCATTACTTATTACAGGACTAAACTCTGCGATAATTCCTTCAGGTCCTAGTGGATCTGGACGACCAGTAGTAGTATCTATAATAGATACACTTGGTGGAGCAGAAATACTATATTGTCCTATAGATCCAAATCTACCATTAACAATATCAATACTACCAATTTCTTCTAGTGGTTCTGTAAGAAGACCTCTAACTGTATTAATCTTAAAGAACAATGCTTGTCCATCATAAGGACGCTTAAACTCTAGTGTATTTACTTCTCTCATATCAGTGAAGCAAACCGTATCCGTTTCTTCAGTAGTTGCTTCGCAAACAGATCCGGCAAATTCAGTTCTACCTAAACCCGTAGCATAAAGTCCAAAGTTTCCAAATGAAGTGTTTGAGTTTGTAAGGTCACATGAACCTCCAGTATCACAATAAATTCCAATGTCAGAGTTAATTGTAAAGATAGAAACTAATTGAGCATAACCATTGTTGGTAATTGAAACTCCAATTCCAGCCTCATTATACTGAGTAAATGAATCGCAAACCATGCACTTAAGGTCTGCTCCAGAACCTGGAGTAGTTGCTGTAGCATCATCACCATCAATTTTCATACCAATACTCTTAGGCATGAAGTTGGTACAGTTTCTTATATAAGGACTTCTCCATCTTCCAGTTGGACCTTCGTCTGTAGGTCCAATTTCAATATATCCAGTATTAGCAACCTTAGCAAAATCTGTTGGTGGAAAAGCTACTGCTGCTCCTCCAGGATTATCTACAAATCCACCGGCACCATCAGGTTCGCAAGTGAAGGATAAGTTTTCAATTAAACATCCTCTTCTTACATGAAAGAAATCAAGTCCTTTATTTTGAGGTATGAGTTTTACGAGTCTAATTTCTTGCCCACTTACACTAACATCATTTCTTAAACCGATAGGATTATTTTCTTCATAAACACCAGGTCTAATGAAAATAGTATCGCCACCTTGAGCAATAGTAGCTGCTGCTCCAATGGTTGCTTTAGCATCCCCTTCAAGAAGTCCAGTATTAGAATCATCTCCATCCTTTGTGACCCAAATTGTATTTTGAGTTTCAACTCCTGGAGGTCTCCAAGAAACTCCGATTCCAGGATAAGACGCAAGTCTATAATCAGATTTTCCTAAACCAGGATTTACATCACTAAAATTTACATCTCTAATACCACTTTCAAATCCAACAAAGTTTTTGAAAGTGGTAATGCCTGTTACATCAAGTTCAGATTGAAAGGTTACTGATGATGATACATTCAGTGTTCCGAAAATATCTAATGTTCTAGTTGGTGCATCAGTTTGAATTCCAATACTAGAAAATCTATATAAAGATTCGTCACCATCTTCAGTGAATCCCCAAAAGTCTTTTGTTTCAATGTCAGCAATCCAACCAGGATTGTCTATATTTTGTTTGGGTATTAGATTATCTGTTCCAATACCTAGACTGTTTACCTGCCTAAAATTTAAGGCAGCAAAGGATTGTGCTAATGCATTAGTGGGTGTATACACACCCTCGTCAAGAACATAGAAAAAGGCCATATCTCTATCTTAATATAAACTTATTTATATTATGCTACGGGAATGGTTGTAGTTCCAATACCTACAAGAGGTATTCCTTCATCAAGAATGAATATAAAGGTTGTAGAACCTAAACCAACTCCACCAGCAAAAGGAGGAAGTCCTGGAGGAGGCGAAAGTGGAGGAACCCATCTTATTCCTCTATTATCTGTACTTAAAATATACCCAAGTTTTCCATTTGAGTTGACGGAATCATAAATGAACTCATCAATTTTAACACTACCGGCAACATCAACTCTAACATCTTCATCAATAGAAGCAGTTCCTATTCCAACACGCGCTTCAATAGCACAATCTATTAATTGGATTTCTCCAGTATAAGTTCCAACTCCACAAGGATCTAGTAATGTATAATCAAAAGGTGCTGGAGTCGAAGCTATTCCTGTAGGACCATATGCCTGGATTAAAGTATCTTCAGTACTATTGAGAAACCACTGATCTGTACTAAACATTATTCTTCATTATATCGTTTACTTCTTTTTTAATAATTCTCTCTACATAACTATTGTCATAGTTAAATGAGTACCCTTCATTTCCGCCAGGATAATCTTCATAAGATTCTCCTTCATACTCAACAATCAAATCATCGTCCAACCTACGACCCACAATATAGTAGTCAGCTTTAATTGTATTTGCTGCGTTGTTCCCAACGATAACTTGATTACCCTTAACTTCTTTCACAAATAACTCTTGCCAATGACCAATAGGAGTGATTGATATTGACATATCATCTTTATTAACTAGTCCTTCCCAATAAGAAGGAAGATCAATTACTCCATTTTCAGGAACCTTTCCTCTACAATATACAGCAATCTCAGGACCCTCAATACAAACATGCCTTAACCTCCAACCCTTTTTGTTGGGGTGAGGCATGTCAAATGGAAGGTTCTTTTTGTTTGATAAAACATGAGTTCCACCATTGCTTACAACTTCACCCCTAGCAAGAAGATTTGACTCTGTTATTATATCAAGGAAGGCCCACATAGAGCCCAATTTCATATAGTAATAATACCAAGGTGCGCATGTTGGAGGAAGATCTAAACCTTTGATTGGTTCAGTGTCACCATTATCATATTTTGGAACCCAATCGTAATTAAAAGAAGGTATGCCACTAATAGCAGGATCTGTGCAGTCTGGTTTGCCTACAGATCTTGGTTTGAATGTACTATTTTTACTTACTTTTGATTTTTTTACTTCTGGAGTGAGTGGCATTTTATTTACTTCTATTTCTTAACATCATAATTCCAACCAACAATAGACCTTTGAGAATTATCTCCTGGATAGTCTTCTATCTCTCCTTCATATTCTGGGATTAATTTTTCAGTATCAACTCTCTCACCATAAACATGGAAGTGGCAATTGATTTCCAAACCATCCTTTTCATTTAAGAAAACAGTATTGTCTTCTATTTTTTCTACCATAATATTTTGGTGATATTTTACTGGAGTTATATTTACAGTAATAGTATCCTCATCAACCAAACCTTTCCAGTATTCTGGTAAGATTATCTTATCGTTATTTATGGTCTTACCTCTATAATATACTCCTGCTTCTGGACCTTCTAAGCAAGCATGAGTAAGTCTCCAACCTTCTTTGGTGGGGTGCTTAATATCAAAGTCTTTTTTGACTGAAAGTATATGAGGTTTACCAAGAACTCTAGCAATAACCTCACCTTGAGCAATAAGATTTGTTCCTACTTCTATCTGACCATTTACTGTTAAGTCATTGAATATAGCAGCATCACCAACAACCGCAAGAGAATATGGAGAGTGATTAAAACCCGCTACAAAACCTGGAATGATAGGAACTGGAGGTATAGCTTCTGCATTTACTGGGGGACCTACGTTGGCACAACCAAACGCAAAAGGAAAAACAGAAGGGTCTCCTGTAATTGTTGGACCTTCAATATACGCAGAACCTCTTGCTGCTACAGGACCAATCCCCAAAGCAGTAGGTGCTCCAGTTCCAACAAATAATTGTTTTCCTACGTATAGATCTGGTACTTTCATTCTACTTTGTGTTTGCGTATATGTGGTAGTAACATTCTATTGGAAAACCATAACTTTCCAAATAAACTTTTTTTGTATCCGCTCTTTTTACAATTATATTTTGTCTTGCTCCAATAGGAGTAATTGAAACTGTTATTGATCTTATGTCAATATACTTTTCCCACTCTTCAGGAAGTTCAATTTCATTTGAACCTATAAGTTTACCTCTAAGAGACAAATCCCAGTGTTCGTATTGTGGTAAATTCATTTTTCTAGTTAATTAAAAAGTCTTCTTTCGTTTTCGTATAAACTAATTCCAACTTTGGGAGAAGGTTTTGATGGGTAGATAGATGATGCTCCATCTGCACAGTCAACTAGTCCTCCATAAATGTTAAGAATATTTTTTCCAATAACCTCAACAGTTTTTTCGGAAAAAACCTTTGTAGATACTTTACTATCTATGTCTATAGATGGAGCTTTTACTATTACTTTTTCATTGGCATCAATTACAACGACTCCATTATTACCTCCACTTCCAGAGGCTCTCATATCAATATTTATTGCTTCTATTCTAATTCTTCCATTAGGAGCTTTTATTACAATATCACCACTCTCTGCTTCAAAATAAAGACCAGGAATATCTTCTGGAACATCTTGTCCAGATAAAATCTGATAAGTTCCTGGACATTTATTAATAGTTCCACCTTTTCTGGTTGGAGAACCAGTGGAATCCATACTCATATAATGTCTTCCAGCGTCAACTCCAGCACGAAGCATGACTCCAGCTTGAACATCATCGTCGTGAATGTGCCCGAATTTTATTTCACCGTGATGTGTTCCATATCTTACTGACGTACTGTCCTTTCTTCTTGGCATTATACTTTACCTACACAGTCTACTACAGATAATACTTCTTGACCTTGGGTCAATTTAATTTCAACTTCTTCCGGAGTCAACCTAGTAATATCATACTTTGGAAGTATTACAGCATTAAATCCAGCATCACTATTTACAAAAAGTTTTGTATATTCAATGGAAGGTCTACCAGCATCTAAAAGTTCAACAGATCTTATAGCACCAGTAGAAGTTACTGATGTTACTACAGCACTAAAAGTATCGTCATTATCGTTAACAACAGTATCTCCTTCTTGGTAGTCATAACCGGGGTTGATTATTTCAAAGTCTCCAATGACAAGATCAACGGGATATGATGTTGTTGTATCTGTTGGATTTGATTGACCGGGAGATTGTAAGTCTTCACAAGTAGGTGCGGTAACTTCTTGGTCTTCAGTTATTTTAAATGCTGCTTGGTTTGGAAACTGAACCCAGTCTCCAACTTTTAGGGAAATGATCTTACCAGAGACATAAGGAACATCATAAGTTCCATTTGCTCTTCTAACTATAGTTTCGCAATAGTTAGCAAAAGTTCTTCCACCACCACCTTGAGAACCATCTGGTTGGTAAAGATATCCATATCCAGGGTCTTCGATTACAACAGCAATAACTTCACCATTCTGAAAACCATCGGTATTTATTGGTCCTCCTGTTGTAGTTATTCCTGAAGTTGCAGGATCTGCCGTAGCTCCAGGAGAACCTGAAGAACCACTGAAATTAAGTTCTCCATCATTACCATCTTCACCACCAATCTCATCTGTTTGGTTTGACTTTTCTTTAGTGTCAGGTCTAAATCTAAGTATTGCTCTTCCTACAGCACCAGTTCCTGTACCACAAGTATCCTGAAAACTTACAAATGGTGGTCTACTATATCCACCCCCAGTGCTTGTAAGATCAACTCCTATAATACTTCCGGCAAAATCAACAATAACGTTTCCAGAAGCACCACTTCCTCCACCACCAAAAAATTGTACTGTTGGAGGACCGCAAAGTAAAGGACCAACATCACAGTTCCCGCCAAGAGGGTTTTGTATAAACCCATTTACACTGTTAGCAATGTTCCCTGGTATTGCTGATACAGAATCTACTACGTTTGTGACAGAATCTACACCGCCTTTAACCTTCGATTTAATTCCACTAATCAATCTTCCCAAGTTAATTGATTCGGATTTTGATGGACCATCCCAAGGACTCCAAGTATCAACAGTTGGACACTCTGGTTGCTCGTCACAAGATAAGAATGAAAATATATCTTGAATAAAACCAATTATGTCACCAGCAAGATCTGCTACAGTTCCTACTAAACCAGTGACCGTAGACAAAATACTTTTTATTCCGCTGGATATTTCTCCAACAATTCCACCAAGAACAGTGGATAAAAATTCTTCAGCAAAACATCTTGGAACATTGACAACTTTATCTACGACTCCAACCAATAATTTAGAAACTATAGAATAAAGGTTCTTAAGAATTTTTCTAAAAACACAAGCAGCTGCATCTAATACACCAGCAATTCCTTCTTTAGCAGATGCTCTTGTATTTGGAAATAGATTAGAGTATCCAACCTTTAGTGCATTTTCAAGCCTATCAATAGTTCTTTTTTCTATTTCTCTAATTACCCATTGGACTCCTTCCGCAATTTTTTTGGAAGCAAGTTGAACTTTTTCATCTATAAATTTTTGAGCATCAGCAATGTTAGTAGAAACTCTTGTTTTCCAATCATTTATACTGTTCTTTGCATTCTCCAAATTCATAATAAGGTTTTTTATCTCTAACTGAATGCCACCTAAAGGTTGCTTTTCACAAACAGAAGTTAGTGCTACTGTAATTTCTTTAGTACCCTCCAGTTTTTGTTGTGCTGAAGCACCATCTGAAAGATTATTATAACCAGTAGAATCCTGAATTTTTGTTTTATTTAAATTGGTGCTGTTTCCAGGACTAGCTGCTGGTGTTTGGTCTGTATTGGTTGTTCTAAGACTATAAGTAGCAACAGTTTCTCTATTTGTATATCCTTCAAACGGTTTAAACGGTGAGTTTCCTTTTAATGTACCATTAACTATTGGAGTGTATTGGTTATATCCCAATACCCCCATAATTATTGGTTGTTGTCCATCTTCACCATCAGCAAAGAAACCATAAACAAAGTTTCCTTGTCTCAAATTTGGTGTTTGAGATGAACCACCAGTGCCTCCACCCGCAGTAACTGGAAGCATTACACTTGCCCAAGGAAGTTCAGAGTCCTTTAGGTCCTCACTAGAGGTATGATACCCCATAATGCGAACCTTATACCTATAATCAAAACCAGGATTTTCATCTAGAGTTGTTACTCTATATTCAGCTAAATTTGATTTCCACTCTCTACTATCAGTTATTTGTCCTATCCACCAGACAAATCCATCTCTTCCAACATAATGCTTTTTTAGGAATCCTTGTTCTATCATTATAGGTCAAATACTTTACATTCTGGTTCGTCTGGATTTAAATCGCAAAATAGTTCAAGTGGATTTGGATCATGATCTGTATCAGGATGGTTGCTTTGATACTGCTCTAGTTGATCCAGTTCGCTAGTAATATGTCTTCTTCTTTGTGGATTTAAATCCACATTATCGAGTTCGTCAATGTCATCATTTATATGTTGTTGAAGTGTTTTCTTTTCCATTTTAGTTAAACGGTTTTCTTCCGAAGGTATCTCTGACAAGAGTTAAACTTGTAAAAGTATCTCTTGGAGTTATTCTATGACATAAGCTCGCTATCATATATATGCCACCTGTGCCAAATTCTTTATCATTATTTACTTCAGGGTTTTTTTCCGTTGTTAATTGTGGAAAGTCACAATAGATTAAATCTCCTGCTCTTAAAGAAAAATCGCCAGCAATAATAATTTCTGTCTTAATAGTAAAGAGTTGATTGTATCTCATGATTGCTTGAACCATCGTCTTTGGAGCATCATATGTTGGGTTCTTTAACTTCGACTTCCAGTTTTTCAACTCCTCTTCTGAATTTTTTCCTGGAGGAAGAACTCCAATGTCTAGAATATGATTCATTAATCTTGATGTTGGAGTTCTAAATTCATCTGCAACATAAGTAATGTCGTTTTCACTAGCAGAAACTATCTTTCCATTTTGCTGGTTTTCATCTACATTAAAATCTCTTTCCAAATATTCCATAGCAAAAAAGTCAAAGAACAAAGTTCTATTAGAATATGTTCCTAGAGTTAGATTACTTTGTAAATCTATATCCCTTTTAATTTGGTAAGATAATATAGAAGCATCATATCCAACAGGCAAAGATTCAGTTCCTGTGTGAATGTATTTCTTTTTAGGACTTTGTTTAAATAAATTATCAATAGATTTAAACTTAAATCCATCATATGTTTCATAGAAAAAGTATCCAGCAGCTGCTCCAATCTCGCCAACATTTGCTGGTACAGATTTAGATGCTAACCAAGTACAAACATAAAAAGGTTTTCTACTATTTCCTATAAAGTTATAAGTAAGATTTGTTTGATCTATGTCTAAATTTTTCTGAGAGTTTAAACCTCTCTGATCTGTTAGTATATTAGATACACTTGCAGATGTAGGTCCATTATAACGATTCACACATCTTGATTGTTCATTTGCTATAAACTCTCTAGTACACATATCAATATAATAAAGATCGCTTTGAGTTTCTGGACTAATATCTCGAACTCTATTGACATAAAAAGAACTGTCACCAGAAAACTTTAACTTGGTGCTTTGTTCTTGAGCATCTTCTATTTCAATTATTACCTGTTCACCACCTCTAATCGGCAATGTATCAAGTATTCCTTTATTGAAAGTTTTATCACTATCAGTTAAGCTGTATCCAGTTTCAATAATGGTGCTTGTGAGTGAAACGGAATTTGATAATACACTTTCGTAATAATATATTTCTTGAGCACCTGCAGATAAGTCTACACTACTGTTTCCCTTATTGGAAAAAACTTGGAACTTATTTATATTACCAGATCTTGTATTAGTATTTGCCATTATCCTTGCTTATATAAGAATCCAATTAACTGTGCCTGATATAAACTATTTAATATATCAATCTTTTTAGGTCCTATGATAGGTGGCATCATTTCTCCACCACCAGAAACTATAATATTACCTCCAGATTGTTGTGGCATAAGAAAAACTTGACTAGAACCTGCAGGAATTTCATATTCTGCTCTTTCAGAAATACCTGAAACGCTGGATGATGCTTTAGGTTCTAAAGAAATAACCTGTGCTGGTGCTGCTGGTGGTTCTGGTACTGGTGCTGCCGGTGCTTGTCCTCCTCCTAAGTTTTGAGAAGTTATTCCTTGAACTTCTGCCCATCCAAATCCATCAAATTTCACGTTCTTTCCATTTTTCATTACAACATCACCAACTTTGTATGTTTTATTCTCATCGTATTCTGGTATATTTGAAGGGACAGAATTTTTTGGTAGATATCTAGATACAGATTCTGATGCTTCTGCTTTAGTAATACTTCCATCATTATTTTTATCGAGTCCTTTGTTTTGCTCATATGCTTTTCCAGTATAACCACTCATAGCGCCCTTTCCAAATAAAACAAAGTCATCGGGTTTTCCAACTGCTGCTGGAAACAAAACTGCCATATAGATATCAGACAAACTTCCACCTTCAATTCCTTTACCTGAAAAATATTTGTCAACATATACTAGCTGTTCAGATCTGGACATTCCTGCTAATTTATCTGTTGTTGTTCCCAATCCTTCAGCAGTGCTATCCATAAATTGAATTAGTCCAGTAGCTCCAGAACCTGCTTGGTTTTTTACAGAAGGATCAAAAGTTCCTCCTGTTTCAAATCCCATTACTGCATAAAGATAGTCTTCTGGAACATTATATTTTTTAGCAAGATTAGTTACTCCTTGAGTAAATTCTGTGTCTTGAGTTACCTCTGATGGTATTTCACCTGCTTTAGCATATGAAGATCTTGGGGAACTTGGAGAACTTGAAGAACTTGAATTAGTATCAAGAGAATCTACTGCTGATTTTATATTATTAAACAACTGTTCCATTCCCGGAATCAGTTTAGCAATTTCGGTTAGGTTTTTTGACAAGTTATCCGCATCAATATCTTCTTTAGGAACTCCCATAATTTCAGCAATTATTTTTACACCTTCATTGGTAATCCATTTCAGTCCATCCCATACTGGACTCAAAAACTCTCCAAGAAGAGTAATAAATTCTTCAAAAGCTTTATAGACATTTCTAAAGAAATTGACAATTTTGTCAAGGTTTTTTAATACCGCTAAAACAAGAGCACCTATAAGAATACTTCTAAAGTATCCAACAATATTAAGAGGATCATCTGGTAGGCTTATATTTCTTAAGAAACCAAACTTATCTGTTTTATCTTCTAATTCATTTTCTCTAACTTTATTTGCTGCTCTTTGAGATTCTACTCTTTGCCTTTCTTTTTGTTTATTTTTATTTTCATTATCGTTTTTAAGATATTTTATAATGTCGTTAAGACTATTATAAATCTCTCCAAATATTCCTTTTATATCTCCTCCTTTAGTTTTATTATTGTCAGTTTTAGTTTCTTTTAGAAGATTGTTTATTTTACTTTGAGGTAAAAGTTTTTCAGCAGATATTCTTGGGGGCTTTACCATACCCTCCTTTATTGGATCAGCACCCTTCTTCTTATCTTTTATATTAAGAAACTTATTTTTAGCAATTTTCTTTCCAGCATCAGACGACTCTCTGCCAGAAGAAAGTTTTTTTGCTTTAAATAATTTTGAACCGACTCCTAATAATGCTGATAACATATTATCCTACCACATTATAGATTCCTTTAATGACCATCATAGACATGTTGTTTGGATCATCAGATGAGAAAATTGGAACTTTGGCTTGATTTGCTCCCGATGAAGATCCACCACCACCTCCACCTCCTGTTGGAATAGGAAGTATTCCACCAATTCCACTTCTTCCTGTTGGGGAAGATATTGTTGGAGTAGTTGGTTTAAATGATGAAATTTGAGCAGAAGAAGTTGTAGGTGGAGGTGGTGCGGAACTGCCACCATCACCAAAAACAAAATGTCCACCGTGAGACCCTTCATATGGTGCGAGATTCCAATCATACTTTCCACCATATGCTTTTAACCAAATTTGAGAATCTCCATGAATGTCCATAGCGTTTCCTGTAAGATGCTTTGAACCAGGTGCTCCTCCTTCTAAAGTATTTTTTGCTTGACTTCTTTGAGCACTAGCAATATCACTGCCCTTTACCATTCCTCCAGAGTCTTGTAATATTTGGGCAAAAGCCATTGCTCCTTCTTTAGAAAATACTACAGGTCTTCCATTAGCATCTAAAACAAGATTCCCATCTCTAGATTTAATTCCAAATCCACTACCAGTTTCTGAATGAGAAGCTGGAACTACTTCATAATCACCAACAGATCTTGAACTTGAATCGGAAGTTTCTGAACCGGAAGTTTCTGAATTTTGACTTAAAGATGCTGCTCCAGCTTTAAGATTCTCCAAACTTTTATTCATAGACTTTGCCAGCTTTTTAGAGTTTTCTACAAGCTCCTCTATTTTTTCAATAGTTCCTTTGGGTACTCCATCAGGGAAAAGTTCTTCCATTAATGCATCTTCCTTTGCTTGAGATATTGGAAGATTTGTTTCATATGTTTTTAGCAATTCTCTAGATTTTTTTAAATCTGCTTTATATATTTTGGCGGCCGATGATTCCTCGTCCAAACCTAAGAGTCTTTTTTCATCTTTTTCTATTTTTTCTTTAGTTTCTTTAACACTATTTCTCAAAGTTTGAGTCATTGTCATTCTAGGAATAAGTTCCTTTTTCATTCTATTAACTTTAGATTGAGTCTCTAGATATACTTCATCTCTTCTTTTCCTTTCTGGATCATCCTTATCTAGTTTTTGAATTTCTTCGTTTTCTAAAAAAAGTTTTTGCTCAATATTTTTAATCTCAGCCTCAACAGCAGGAAAATCCTTTCCTCTCAAATATTGTTTAAGGTTTCTAAATCCAAGAAATCCTCCAGCAACAGCTCCAGCACCCAATAAAACCCAACCAACCCCCGGAATTAAAGCAGTTAATCCAGCTAAAGCACCTCCAAGTGTAACTAACCCACCAATAATGGTAGTAGTAAGTCCTAATAAAGTTGATGCTATAGGTAAAGAAACAATAGCAAGTATTCCTCCAAGAATTAATGGAGCATTATCTACCATAAAGTTTTTAAACTTTTCAATAGATTCTTTATTTCTGGGGTCCTGCATCCACTTCAGTGCCGATACCACTACACTCCCTATGAGTATATTTTTAAAGTATCCTATTACATTATCAAAAAAACCACCTACAGGTTTTATTTCAGGTAAGTTTATAGCTCTATTTCTATCATCTCTATCTTTCTCTAGTTCTTTCTCCCTAGACTTTTGTTTACCTCTTTGAGATTCTATTCTTCTTGTATTCTCATCTTTTTTATCATTTTTATTTTGAGTTTGGAGAATACTCTTGATAACATTAAGGGATGCTAAAACTTGATTAAGTCCCTTAAGAACATCAGTTTTAAACTCTTTATCAGTTTCTAAATTATCTTTTTCTTCTTCGTCAGTTTCTGCCTTTAAACTCTCTGGATTTATGGGAGGTTTTTTATTAAGTACTTTATTAATATCAATCTTACCTTTTTTTACACCCAAAATTCCAGAAGGATCGGGTCTAGACTCTTCTTCGTCATTACCACTGACGATATCTTTTAGTAGATCTTCTAGTCCTTCTGGAATTTTATCATCCATTTTGTTGCTGTTGTTGTTTTAGTTTTTCTTCTTCAAGATGATTCTGTAATAATGCGATATAGATGTCTCTTTCCCAAGGAATCAAATTTTCCACTTCCCATAATGAGTATTTATGATACTGGACCAAAGCAAAGTTAATTTTAAAATAATTCTCAAGGTCCATATGGGACATCGCTACGCGAAAAAACTTGATAACCCTTCTAATACTACAGTACTTTCTACTTTTGTATTTGGATTTATAACTTTAAATTCGTGAGACAACTTGGGCATTGTGACAAAAAACTTTTCAACTTCTTTAAATTGACTACTGTTCATTTGCCCTAAGAAATCGACAAGTTCTTTCTTGGTGACATCAGAAGAAGGCCAAACTTCTTCATCATTATAAATCTTATCAATACAAGAAGCAATTAATTCAAATGATTTATCAATGTCCATTTCAGTATTGATATCAAAATTATTTTTAATAAACTCATCCAAAGAAGGATATTTCATTTGCATGAAAAGTTTATCGTCAAGTTTAATCTTATTGTTATGATTTTTATCCTTTGTTACTTTAATATCATCAATAAGGATTCTTACAGGAATACTTGTTTCACCATCATCTGGAGCAATAATATTAACTTCAATTTCTTCACCTACAGATTTACCACGAATATTTAAGAACAGAAATTCAATATCAAATGTTGGCAGAGACTCTACTTTAACACCTCTTGTCTGAATACAGCTTTTTAGAACTGCTTTAATTGCATTAGAGATTTCTTTATTACTTTCTGATTCTAATGCAAGAACAAGAAGTTTTTCTTCTTTAACTAGAAATGGTCTATACTTAATTGTTTTTCCAGTCGATGGCAACTCAAGTTCATATGATGGAGTCGCAATTGTTGGTAAAGGCATAATGTCCTATAGTGATTCAGTAATAATATTTATTAATTGGTAAGAACACCAAAAGCAGCTTCGGCAATAGGACTATTCGCAAGTATTCTACTTCCAAGTCCGTTTTCTGCTTTACCTATTGTAGCTAATGCTGCCGCTGCTCTTATCTTATCAAGTTCAGAACTAGTTCCTTGTGAGAAGTTTGCGCCATTTAATTCCGCAACTCCTGGTGCTTTTGCGTTAGTTAAATTTCTTAACGGTTCAATTGTACTTCTTTCTCTAACATATCTAATATAAGAAAAAGAAATATTATATTTTAAAAGTTGACTTTCTTCATACTTAACCGGTGTTGAAATCACAGAAATTGGGAATGCTTTAACAAAAGTGTAGTTTAAAGTTGTGCCAATATCTTTTTCATACTTTACAATATACATATCACACTTATAAGATGTTGGATAGTTCATCCTATAATTTACATAGGGACTTTTATAATCACTTCTTTGAAGTGGAGAACCTCCAGTAATATAATCAATCCAACCATCAAAATATTCTATAACTTTATAATTTCTATCAACATAAAAAGTTAAGTTTAATGTGTTGTCAAATACTCTACGGTATGCCATCTTCTCAGTAACCCCATGATAATCTGAAGTCACATCATGAGTTGCTAAGCTTGTTCCTGGAAGAGTTGCTTCAGAACATAAGAGTTCAATGTTACTAATATCTCCAGATACAATTCCTCTCTGACCAACAAAGGTTGAAATTGAAGTTGGAAACTCAAACTTCACATGGTAGAGTGAAGTTTGAGCTATATTAAGCATTCTAGATTTTAGATCACTTATAGAATAATATTCGGGTTTTCCTGGTGCTCCCATTTATAAATATATTGACCTTATATATTATGTAGTAGAGTTATGGCAGAAAGTTTAAAGTCAAAATACAAACCTTCAAATCCTCAAAAATATAAAGGTGACCATAACAATATAATCTGTAGAAGTAGTTGGGAAAGAAAATTCTGCAGATGGTGCGATTTAAATGAAAGTATAATATCTTGGGGTTCTGAAGAGTTTTTTATTCCTTATCTCTCTCCTATAGACAATAAATTTCATAGGTATTATCCAGATTTTATAGTTAAACTTAAAGAACAATCTGGAAAAATAAAAACATATGTAATTGAAGTAAAACCCAAGAAACAAACTGTTCCTCCAAAGAAAAGATCTAGAGTAACAAAATCTTTTATATATGAATCTAAAACCTATGCTATCAATCAAGCAAAATGGAAAGCGGCAAAAGAGTGGTGTGAAGATAGACTCATAGATTTTAAAGTCATAACTGAAGATGAATTGGGTATTGGATAATAAATAGTTAAAAAATGTCCGATGAGTAACGATACCCATACTGGTACAGTAGTAACAACAGATAAAAATGTAGACTCCATAAATGGATCTTCAAGAAATATAAAAATACCTGGAACAGTCACAGTAGAAAATCTCGAAGGTGTTTGGAAGGTTTCTGCCAGTATCAACGGAACTAAACTTGCGAACTTTTCTAAATCTGTTAATGCGTGGATTCCTACGGAAGCACAGGAAACCTTTTTGCCTACTGCAGAATTTGTGGATCTCAATTCTGATCCATTCAGCCAAGGGGCTGCTTCCATTATCAATAGATTAACTCCACAAGATCGACAAGAGATATTTAATAAGGCTTTTTCTCAAGGAGTATCTTCAGGTTTTACTATCGGTCAAAATCCTGCTGCAGGATCTGAAGTAAATGGCGAAGGAAATCCAGCTGCTACTCAGTCAGCATCTCCTGCAGAACCTCAAGCAACTGATAGTGGACCCTTGAGATATCCACTTCTAAATGATGATAGTAGTACAAATTATGATTATCTGCGAATTGAAAACTTTGAGTATAAAGCTCCTCTTTCACAAAGTCTAGATAGGCTTTCTCCCGAGAGCGTTGAAACAAGAATAACAGCATCTAAAGGTGTGGTTTATTTGCCAATGCATCCTGGAATATCTGAAAGTAATAGTGTTGATTGGAAAGATGACAGCGCAAACGCTATTCAAACTGTTCTCGGCAGATCTGCTATTGATGCTATAGATAATTTAAGTAATTTTCAATTTGGCAAAGCTAGTAAGGATTTTATAGAAAGTATAGCTAATTCTATTGGAGCTGGGGCGGGAGATCCTGCTCTAATACCATATTTAACGGCATATTTTGCGCAACAACAACTTGGAACAAACCTTACGGGAAGATCAACCGGTCAAGTTCTAAATCCCAACTTGGAGTTACTTTTTACTGGACCAAAATTAAGAACTTTTAAATACAATTTTAAAATGACTCCAAGAAGTGACGCTGAAGCAAGAATGATAAAAAGAATAATACTATTCTTCAAAATAGGAATGGCGGCAAGAAGATCTGAATCAAACTTATTTTTAAAATCACCAGATGCTTTTAGACTTAAGTATATATTTTCAGCTAATACCAATCAGCCGCATCCATTCTTAAATAAAATTAAAGCTTGTGCTCTTACTAATTTTTCGGTCAATTATACTCCAGACAATACCTATATGACATATAATGATGGTTCTATGACATCATACAATCTATCATTATCCTTTAGTGAACTTGAACCAATTTACGCTAATGATAATGAGGATGAAGCAAAAACACTATTAACAACAGGGTTCTAAAAATGTCAAAACAATATTTTAGAAGAGTACCAAATTTTGATTATGTTACTCGAAGCAATAATATAGACAACATATCACAATACACTCAAGTAAAAAACCTATTTAAAAGAGGAAAGTTGAGACCTGATATCGAAGACAATCTTTTGTTCTTTGATAAGTATAACATTATTGGAGATGAAAGACCAGATAATGTTGCCTTTAAGTTTTATGGAGATTCTACATTAGACTGGGTAATATTATTATCAAATAATATATTAAACTTACAATCAGAGTGGCCTCTTGCTCAAACAGAGTTTGAAGAAATAATGTTAGATAAGTATGGTTCTTATGACAATCTTTATAATGGAATAAAGACTTATGAAACAAAAGAAATAAGAAATAGTTTGAATCAAATTATTCTTGAAAAGGGTATTGGCATTTCAAACACTTGGGATACTGGTGGAGGTTTTGTTAGAAAAGTAAGCACCGCTAGTGATGGATCAACTAATGTAACATATTACTATGAGTATTATGATGTTGGAACTTCATTAATTGTAGAAGTATTTCAGGACAAATTAATTACTCCAATAACAAACTATGAGTATGAAGAAAGAATTGAAAATAATAAGAGAAGTATTTTTGTATTAAAGCCCAGATATTTAAATGTTGTATTCAACGACATCGATGAAATAATGACATACAAAAAAGGTTCGAAACAGTATGTGTCCCAAACCTTAAAGAGAGGCGATAATATTCGCCTTTATGGATGATCAGTCATCAACCAGTTTCTGGAAATAAGAAATGGCATCATCCTCATCTTCATCAGAATTTGAAGAAAGATTGTTGAGTTGCTTACTGAGAGTTTCAGGAAGTTCACTCTCCTCACGACGCGAATTAAAGTTGGGAGTATAAGAACCACGATCGTTGTCCTCATCATCAACTTCTTCATCAAGACGTGGACTGGGAGCAGTCTTCTGACCCAGAACATACTTCAGACGCTTCTCAAGATCTTCATAAGACTTGAACTGGTCTGCTGCGGAAAGAGCATCTAGAGAATATTGCTTCTTCCAGAGGGCTTCCAGAGCATCGTCATCATCCAGGAGTGGTGCAATTCGGTCGAAC
>Ga0208898_1000456_pt1 | contig 31818 bp, 37 predicted proteins | sample VirMetDEL_Mar_4_FD_184513 | JGI IMG/M metagenome (GOLD analysis project Ga0208898, IMG submission 184513) | Aqueous microbial communities from the Delaware River and Bay under freshwater to marine salinity gradient to study organic matter... | ecosystem: Environmental > Aquatic > Marine >... | reverse complement strand
TCCAACTATTACGGCTGCTGTAGATTCAATCGATATAATTACGTTTATATCTGATGGCACAGATATTTATGCCTCAATAGTACAAGATTTACAATAATATGTTTTTAGCACTAACAGGATTTTTAACCCCAGCTTCTGGATTTGATCCAGATGCATTAGCTTATTTTGCAGCAGCAGGTATTAAAGATACAACGGAAAAAAATGCCGTAAATCAATTAGTACTTGACCTTAAAGGAACAGGAAGCACTACAAACAATACAGATGTATGGAGTGATTTGTTGGCAGTATATCCAATTAGCCCAACATCTCTAGATGCTTCAAAATATAACTTAAAAGACCCAAGCTCTTATAAGATCACTTGGTTTAACTCACCAACTCATGCAAGCACAGGTGTAACAGGTGACGGGTCGACCTCTTACGGAGATTCAGGATTTGCCACTAATTTATTTTCAGCCTTCAGCTATGGGTATACTATATCTACTTCCAATATGGGTAACCTAAGGCAAATAGGTACAAATGCAATTATAGGATTTTATCAAGTTAGTGGTACGAATATGCGGCTTTATACAGGTCCCAACTCAAATTACCCAGTCTTTAACCCCAACTATAGTGGGGGGAAGAAGGTGCTTACTGGAATCAAAAGAGCCGCTAACGACAAAGAAGCCTATGTTAATGGTGTTTCAACCGCTACAAATACGGTAGCCGATGCTGGTGATGGAAGAAACACTAAAACATTTTATTGGTTGGCTAGAAATAATGGAGCTTCAGCAGGTAGCTACACAATTGGGGAAATGGATTTTGGGGCATTCCATAATGCGTTAACAGATAATCAAGCCCAAGACCTTTATGACGCAATCACAACTTACAACACGGCACTAAGCAGATAAGATATGTATTTATTATTTGAAACAGATTACACGGCAAACGAATTAATAGCAATCGGTGACGGTAGCTATTTAAAGCTAGTTAAATGCGAAGAAGGTTGGTTTATTACCGACAACTTTAAATCATTGGTTGACGAGCAAGATGGATGGACATATACAGAGGTTGATTCAATTACACCTTATAATCCTGATCCGTTAGAGATTTAGAAATAAAATGGCAAAAAACATTAGTACATTTACACGCAAAACAAGGTCAAAAAGACCTGGTGTACATTGTAAGAAAAAGTCAAGCAAAATAAAAACCTCTAAAAATTATAGAAAAAAATATAGAGGCCAAGGTAGATAAGTATATATATTAACGTGTAATATATTATAAAAACAAAACAATGGAAACTGAAACTATCATTTCTTTGGTAGTTGGTTTAGTTGGTGCGTTAGGTCTTAAAGAAGGTTGGAACATCTGGAAAAAGAAAATAGATAATTCTACTCAAATTAAATCTGAAATACGAAAAGATAATAAACAACGGATTAAAGAGCTAGAAGATCAGGTAAACGAGCTTCGTGAAAGAATAGAAGAATTACTAATAAAGAACGCGGATATGAAAGCCCATGTTGCGCGTCTTGAAGAAAGAATATTGTTAACCGCAAAAAATAGAGTTAAAAGCCGTGGTGAAGATGAGTAACGATGCGTTATCTTCGCTATTAGAAACCAAAGCATCGAAACCTTTAAAACCAATTATTATGACAACGTATTACTGGAAAAGTGCGTCATGGTCTAACAAGTCAACAGACCAAAACCCAACCCAATCAGAAATTGATTTGTGGGAGAACTTAACTAAGAAGAAAAACTGGAGAATCACTGAGTTGCACAATGGATACTTCCAAACGGAGTTCTACAACACAAGCGTTGATTTCGGTGGAAAGAAGGACCAGTGGGTGCCAATAACCAGGCGGCAGACTATTGAAGATGCTGAGGCAGCTATTGACGAAAGCATCAGTCACTATAAAAAAAGAATAGAACTATCAAAGGGACCAAAAGTTGTTAAGACATTCAAGTAATCCCTTAATCTAATTTAATTTAATACAATTATGTCAAACGAGATAATTAAGCATCTCAGCTTCGGTGAAGAGGCTAGGGAGAACGTGTTTAATGGAATAGATAAGCTATACCTTGCCGTAAGCTCTACACTAGGGGCAAGCGGCAAGTGTGTTCTTTTAGAGGACTCATCTGGTAAACCCGTTGTTACTAAAGACGGTGTTACTGTGGCAAATGCTGTTACGTTAATTGACCCAGTAGAAAATATGGGTGCCACATTATTAAAGCAGGCCGCTAGAAAGACAGTGGAAGAGGCTGGTGATGGAACAACAACGGCCACCATATTGGCTCACTCAATTATTAGTGAAGCTCAAAATGTTACTGGTTATAGTGAGAGGGAAATTAGGGATGGTATAAACTCAGCGACAGCTAAGGTTATAAAATATCTAACAGAGCAATCTAAGGAGGTAAACGGAGATATGCTGAAGCACGTTGCAACCATATCATCTAACAATGATGAAGAGCTTGGTGAGATTATATCTTCTGCTTTTAAGGAGTCTGGTAAGGGTGGCGTTGTAACTATGGAAATCTCAAGAGATGAAAAGACATACTTTGAGGTTGTTAATGGGGCGACACTTGATAAACCACTAAAGAATTTTCACTTCATTACAGACCAAGCGTCTGGATCCTGTGTACTTAACAAGCCGTTGGTTTTAATTGTAGAGAACAAGATTGAGAATATTAGAAAGATTGAGTCTGTTTTAGCTCACGTTATCAAAAACAGAAGAGAGCTACTTATCATTGGTGATGCTGACGATCAGGTTGTCTCTGCATTAGCTATGAATAAGAAGAATGGTAACATCAAGGCTAACATTGTTGACGCTCCAGATTACGGTGTTAACAGAAAAGAAAGAATGCAGGATTTAGCTGCTATCACTGGAGCTACAGTTATCAATGAAGACCTTGGTGATGACATGGATTTAATACAACCAGAGCATCTTGGTGAGTGTGTAAAGGCGATTACAAACAAGGAGGAGACGATTCTTGAGGTAGATGAAATCAATGACAGCGTGAGGGAATTGATTGATTTAGTCAAGAAGCAAATGGAGGAGAACAAGTTTCCTGGCAAAAAGCTACAACTAGAGAAGAGGTTGGCTATTCTTTCTTGTAGAGTTTCTGTAATTAAGGTTGGAGCAAACTCAGAGATAGAGTTAAAGGAAAAAAGCGATAGAGTGGAGGATGCCATATGCGCAACCAGAGCCGCCATCAAGGAGGGTATACTACCTGGTGGTGGTATCGCATTGCTTAATGCAGCATACCGTATTAAGCCAGCAAACGATGCGGAGAAGGCGTTACTTAGAGCCATTCAAAAACCATGGCAGGTTATTCTTGATAATGCTGGTTTTAGTACAGAGCAAATGGATGCTAGACCTGGTTACGGTTTAGATGTAAAAACTGGTAAGGCAGTGAATATGATCAAGGCTGGTATTATCGATCCGTTGCTTGTAACTAAAACAGCACTAAAGAATGCTGTTTCTGTAGCAACAACCATCCTATCAACAAACTGTGTAATTAATAATCTAAGACAGGGCTGATGAGGGTTATAGGTAAGTATATGCTCATCCAGCCTAAGAAGGAGGGAGGCACAAAGACAAAGAGTGGACTTATTTTATCTGACGCTCACAAAGACGATATCCGATACCGAGAGGCTAAAGTAACAAATGTAGGCAGCCTTGTAGAGGGGGTTAATGAGGGTGATGTGGTTTACTACGACAGACACGCTGGATTCGATATGGAGATTGACGGTGTTGTTTATAAAGTGATTAAGGAGTTTGATGTAGTGGTTGTGCTGTGAGAATAGGTCCAGATACAATAAAGGAAATAAACCTGTTAAAGCATTATAGAATCATTAGGAAGTGGGCTTGTAAATCCAACAACCTAACAGACTCTGATTTAGAGCTTTTGATATACTTGGAATCCGAGGGTAGGTTCACCAAGAATGACTACGAGAAGGGTGTGTTTTCTTATAGCTGGGATAAAAGAAGGTGGGATAAGCTACTAAAGAATGGTTGGATTGTGGTTTGGAGAAAAAGAAATCACACCACGCAGAAGTACCATGTGTACGAGGTGTCTTTAAGGACAAAGCAACTCACAAACAGGATATATAAAATCATGCTTGGACACGAGGATTTACCGACAAGTGGACATAATAAAATCATGCTGGGCAAGACTTATAGTGACAGGGTTTTATCAAAATCAATCATTTACGTTAATAATGATAAAAACAGGTAATATATATACTATAACATCAGGAATTAATGGAAGAGGTTATTAATATTTACAACGCATCAGAACCAATTATGGATCGTGAATCTTACAAGAAGGCAAGACAGGCTAAGAGAAGAATGAATACTATTGAAGACGAAGAGTTTGAATATAACAATATGTCTGGGCCAAATATGATGGCTATTGATAGAGCTATTAGTCGTAGCAGAAATAAGTACGGACCTAAAAAAATGAGAGAATAATGGCAGAAAATTCATATAATCTTGAGGCACTAGGTCTTGAAGGTGAGGCAAGAAAGGATGTGAAAAAGGCGCTTGCATTTGGAAATGTAGACCCAGCACAGCTTGAGTATTTTAAAAGAGCAAATAAGGAGGCGCTATCTCAGCCACCCACACAATTACCACCACCACCACCAGCCGCTATTGAAAGTGTTGAGCCAACTGCTGAAGAGGAAGCGATACAGGCGGCAGAACGTATATATGCAAGTACTGGTATTGCACCTAGCTATATTAGTGGGCCATCAATGATTGGAGAACGTCTATGGGGAACTCCAAAAATGAGGGGACATATAAAATAAATCATAAACAAAATATGGAAAAAAATAAATCACAATTAGGAGCCAACGCTATCTGGGACGGACCAGTAGATCTTAGTATGTTTCCAACTCAAAAGGGTAGTAGCAGTGGAATTAAGGGCGTTAAGCTGTTGGCTAAAAACGCTCCAGGATATATCTCTGGCCCAATCACAGAAAAGGCAAAGGGCTACTAGAATGAGTTTTTGGAAGATATTTGAAAATAGAAACAAGTACAACGAGAAGAATATCGTTGGATTTTTGTCATTTGCTATGATGACATTGTTTGCGATAACCGATATTACAACTGGGTTATGGGGTAAGGAGCTTGTTATTAATGATATTATATTTAATTCTTTTGTTTATATCACCCTTGGTGCATTCGGAATTGCTGAAGCAGGTAAAATCTTTGGGAAGTATAATAAAGAGGATGAAGAATGAAGCTATCTAAAAACCTATCATTAGTAGAGTTTACACGTTCGCAAACCGCTAAGAGAAGAGGAATTGACAACACCCCTACGGGTGATCATCTTGAGGCCGCAAAAAAATTAGCTGGGAATATATTTCAGCCAATCAGAGAGCATTTCGGTAAGCCTATTTTTATTACCTCTGGTTATCGCAGTGAAGCCCTTAATAAAGCCATTGGAGGGGCAACCGCATCACAGCACAGTAAGGGTGAGGCTATTGATATCGACATGGATGGTCACGGTAAGCCTACAAACACAGAGGTCTTCTACTATATTAAGGAGAACCTAGACTTTGATCAGCTCATTTGGGAGTTTGGTGATGACGAGAATCCAGACTGGGTTCATGTCAGCTTCAAGGCTGCTGGGAAACAACGCAATCAGATACTTCAGGCGAAAAGAAATTCAGCAGGTAAAACTTACTACGAACTCTGGACCAAACCATGAAACTACCAATATCATTTAAAGAGTTCAGTAAAGACCCAGTAAAGGGAGTCTTGTTTATCACGCTGATGGCTATTGGCTATTTGTATGTAGACAACAAGATGAACTATCAAGGTCAGATAGAGACTTGCTACAATAAAACAATGATGCTTGAAGATAAGGTTGATATACTTACGCATCGCGTTAGTAAATCTGATTCAGCATTAGCTGTTGCTGCAACCAAGTTAAAGATTTTAACGAAGCTCAACAAAATTGAGGACATATGAAAACTTTAGGAGTAGCTATCGGATCTTTACTTTTACTTATACCTCAGAGCTGTTCAGTTGAAGGTAGGACAAGACCTTATGATCCATTTATTGAAGATGTTCAGACTGATTCAATAGACAGTATGATTGAGTTCATTAGCTATATTGATAGCGCACATTTGGTAGAAGATGTTAGCGAAAGCTATACTAAAATGGAAGAAAAAAATGAAGAACTTGAAACTCAGCTTGAGGAAACTAAGCAAGAGCTTGAGGTGGTTAAGCATGATCTTGAAGTTGCAGAAAAAATTATCGAGGTTTATGTTCCTGCTGATACTATTTCTTCCGACTTTAAGTTACTCCCAATATCCAAAGCAAACAGTAATTAACGGAGATACTGTTGTTGTCATGCTTTTAGAGCAAGCCAATGAGATGAACCAAACATTTCTACGGCAAAATGCTAAAATTGATTCTTTGGTTTACAGGGTAGATACTGTTGAGTCATTATATGTACAAAGAAACTTTGTAGTACTAAATGATAGCATCTTGTTGAGTAATTATAAAAGTCAAGTTGAAGAAGAAAAAGAAAAGAACAAGGTAATCAATAAAGTATTTGATGCTATTATTTTATCTATATTATATATTGGGTTTGGTTTGTTTATAATTACCGTGGAGTCATGAGGAAAATATTAATTTACTTTATTTTATTGCTCGTGACAACATCTTGTTCTGAAGCTAAAAAGCTTAGAAGAGCAGAGAAAAAAATATATAGGTTAACTCAGAAATATCCTGATTTACTAAAACAAGATACATTACATGACACGCTTTCTGTTATCACTCCTGAAGTTAGATATGATACGCAGTTCGTTGACAAGCCTGGAGATACAACGTATATCAATAACGGAAAGCTTGAAATCAAATATGTTCGGATTGGAGATACTACGTTTATTGAGGGGAAGTGCAAGAGCGACACAATTATACAAACAGTGGAAATCCCTGTTGAAAGAATTGTAGTAAGGAAAGAAACGATAGTAGATCAGTTAATAAGATATTTTAAAAATTCAATTATTTGGGTAATTATATTAGTTGTACTTGCCTTTGTAATTAAATTACTTTGGAAGTTTATAAAACCGTTTTAATAAAAAACAATGGGTAAGAAAAAGAAAAGAATTAAAGAGTTAGAGCAAGAGCTTGCTAAAAAACCATTTGAACCAAGGGGTTACGGCTCTGGAAAAAATGATGGAGGCTCATCAGTTTCTGATGTTCTAAAATCTCAGTCTGGTCCATCAATGTATGGAGACGCATATAACTATAAACAAATCAATTCCTGCGGTCCTTCAATGGAGGGTAATACAGGTCTTAAGCGAATTCCAGAAGTTGATAGTAGTGACTTTGCGTTTAAGCCAGATGGTAAAAAAAGATGGACACCCGTCCATAGCGCTGCTAGCACATATCACAAGGCAAAGGCAAAGCTTGATGAGATTGAAGGCAAAAGCCCAGGAACAAAAAAATTGTTGCGTGAAACCGCATTCAGTGCAGCTGAAAGTGGATTGAAGTTTGGTGTTTCAGCTATTCAGGGTAGAAAGGCCACAAGGCAAGCCGCACAGAAAGCATTTAGAAATAGATTTGCATCCACGTCAAGTGGTTCATCATCTACTTCTCAACCAACATCAGTAGATTCATATAGATCCTCAGAGAAGAAATATTCTAGAGGAATGTTCGGTTAATTTAAAAAAAAAAGATAAAATGGAACCAATAACAATAGCTGCCATTGCAACTGGGGTAACATCACTAATAGGTAGCGGTATAAGTGCTGCATCATCATCTAAGAAAAAAAAGTTAGGCAAAAAATTAGGTATGAAATCTAGGTTTGCATCCTCAAAACCAACTGGGGGTGGATACAGCCAGGGACCAAACTCAATTGGAAGCATCATTGGGACAATAGGGAAGGTTGCTGGACAGGTGGGTAAGTTTGCGATGGAGAATCCAGAGATAACTAAAGCGGCATTAGGAGCAGCTGGAGATATTGGATCGCAACTTATTGAGAATAAACAAAATAAAAATAAAGGAGCATATATGAAAGGCAAGAATAAAAGCAGAAAGCGAATCGCGCAAGACTATGCACGAAACGCAATTGCAGACCGCAGAGCTGGAAAAACGAGAGAGGCAAACTACGAGGGGCGACAGGCTACACGGGTTGCTGCTGGTGAGGCTCCTACCATGATGGGTTACAATCCACTATCTAAGCACATGGGTGGTCGTGGTGCTGACATGATGGGTAAGAAGCCTATGATGATGGGTAAAAAGCCTATGATGATGGGTGAGAACGTCATTGTTCGTGATTCTAAGTCTGGAGGTAAAAATCAATACAACAAACGAGGTAAGTAATGGGATTTAAATTGGATAAGCCACCATACACCATTGATGGTCCAGCAGTATATCTGAGTGACTTTAGTGACGAGCCTGCTGTCATTGGCCGAACCAATAAAAATGGTACCATTCTTTTGAATGAGAATCTTGACCCACAATACCACGACAAGGTAATAAAACACGAAAAGGTTCACGTTGACCAAATCAAAAGGGGGGATCTCGATTGGGATGGCCCCAATTTCTATTGGAAGGGTAAGAAGTATTCACGATCGTTAAACATGATGGGTACTGGAAAAGAACCTTGGGAGAAGGAGGCTTATAAAAAAGGTGGGGTACCTTTTGGTAAAATACCCGTTTAATAACAATAAAGACAATAATTAAAATGGGACAATTCGGAAATCAACCAGATTTTGGAACAGAGGCGTTTAGTATTACACCTAGTGACACTATAAATGCGACTACCAATTTAGGTGGGTGTATTTTATATGTTGGTGGCACTGGCAACGTAAAGGTATTAATGGCTGGTAAAACACAACTTGCTGACGCTATTACGTTTACTAATATTCCAGATGGTACTTTTTTACCAATTGTAGTAGACTATGTACTAGCAACTGACACAACTGCAACTGCCATTATTGGCGTAAAATAATAACTATGTCTATAGGACTTGGTATAGGTAATTCTATTGGTGGTAAGATAAGTGGTGGCTATGATCAAGCAGCTCAAGCGTATTTTACAGCAGTAAAAAACGAGGGCGGGTCTTTGACGTCTCTAGAAAAAGACCTTGTAAACACATGGTTCGTCACTGAACGAGCAGCAGGAAGACTATCTAAGTACAAGGCTGTCTACCCATTCAAGGGTAGGAACTCTGCGGCTGCGGCAATCAACATGGTCAATCCTTCGACCTACGACCTCGCATTCCCCAACTTCGTAGCAGGAGACTTTGCTACTTCTGGTTATCTAAAGCCAGATGGTTCTACTAAGTATGCGGACATGGGTGTTTCGTATCCCGAAGTTGTTAGCTCTATTGACGATATACAATTAGGCTGGTTATTTGATGAAACTATTACTGGCGGCTTTGAGGTTTTAATGGGTAATTATAGAGCTTCTGATAATGCAATAACAACTATTCAAATGAATGGGGCTACACCTCAAGCAAGAATGTATGCTGGTGCAGTTGCAGATGGTGTTACAGCAGGAAATTTAACTGAAGATAATCTTTATGTTGGCTCTAGAACATCATCAAGCAGGATGGACTCTTATGTTGATAGTTTAGAAGGCTTACCTCAAACGGGTGCTAGAACTGTTGGGTTTTCAGATTTAAACATTGCCATTTTTGCTAGAAACAACAATGGAACTATTGGCAATCACACCCAATGGGCATCAAAGCTAATCTTTATAGCAGAAGGTATCACAGCGGCAGAACAAGACGATGTTAACGAGTCCGTCAAAAATCTAGTTGTAGACACTGACGCACAAGCCTACATCCAAGAGGTATTCGACCAAGGAGGAACCCTCACCCTAGCACAACAAGCTGCTGTAAACAATCTAGTGAAGTCTATGAAGGCTGATGGGTTGTGGGATGGGGCTATCAGGTTATATCCATTTATGGGTGGTACGATTGATGCGGCTAGAATAGACCTTATAAGTTTAGGGCAAGCTACGAACAATAACTTCGTTGACGCAGATGTAAATGCTAAAATAGGTTTAACTGGTGATGGTTCCACAAAAGCAATTACAGGTACCAATCTAGCTACTGAACTCAGCTCCATATTTAATTATCAAATATTTGACTTTGTTGGTACAATAGACCCAGACGATAACTCATATTCTTGGGGAGGTTTTTCTTCATCTAATCAAGTTAGCCTAAGAACACCAGCTAGTGGTAGGTATTTCTACTACTCGAATCTTGTTTCGGTATTGTTATCGTCTCCATCGAATGTGATGGCTAATGGAGACTCAATTATTACCGCAAGATACTCTACAACGGACTCCAAATTGTACTTGAATGGGGAAGAACTGACATCAAGCACAACAGATGTTAGTTCTGCAACAACTTTCGGTCCAGACGTAGCATTGTTTGCTGCGTTACAAAATGGGACTGGGTTGTCAGCTTACTCCACGCAAGAAAAATTAGGGTGGGTTGCAATGGAAAACCTGAATGAAGAAGACGCCTTAAGATTCGAAAAACTCTACAAAGCCTTCATCCAACAAGTACAAGATGGAGAGACATACGAAACAGATGCAGCTGCATATTTTCAAGCTGTAGAGGATGCAGGTGGAACATTAACAAATAATGTTAAGTCTGAGTGGGATGCTTTTGTTAGTCGTGAAGTAGTAGCAGGAAGATGGTCTAAGATAAAAAGATTATATCCGTATTTAGGTGGTGTTATTAACTCAGCTGTAATTGATGCTATTACGTTAAATGCCGCAACTAATAATAACTTTGTTGATGCTGATGTTGATGCTACAATAGGTTTAACAGGGGATGGTAGTACGAAATCAATAATTGAAAGTGGGGATATAACAAATATTATAACAGATGATTACAATTTTGCAATTGGTACTTTTGCTAAAGATCCAGTTGGCGTAACCCCTTCAGGGCAATATTATACACAGTATTATGATGGCTCAAATAGAATTGCAATAAGGAGGCTGTTTAATTCAATTGGCGCATACTCTGGTTCTGTAAGCACATATTTTTATGATAATACAGATATAACTGCTGAATCTAATTGGTCTTTTATTATGGGGCAATATACTTCAAGTAGCAGAAGTATATTATTTAATGGAACTAACGTAAAAACAAATACAGCAACAAGTTCAAATCCAGCGACAGGTTTTATTGGAGACCCATATAAATATGATCATTACTATTTTACTTATGGTGGGCAATCAAATAGCTCTTTTATAAGTCAAGGAATGTCAGAGACAGAATTAATTGCCTTTGAGTCATCCTACAAAACATTCATTAACAATATAACAGCTTAACAATGCAAATCATTAATTTAAATGCAGAGCAAAAGGCTCAAGTAGATACAGATGTAATTGTTGGGATTGAGAACTTCTCGCCAGCGGGTACATTTAGGTACAATGTGGACAAACGTGAACACATCGAAAGCATCTTAGGTGATGTATCGGAGTATATCGTAGACCTTGACACCATCGTGATGTCAGATCCTGAATTAGATATTTAAAACTAATACAAATTAAATTTAATTAAATGAAAATCGAGAAAGAAGAACTTGATCTTATTGTAGATCAGCAGATGGAAATGAATAACATGCTAAAGCAAATTGGCCTGTTGGAAAGTGAAAAAAGTAGGGTATTGAAGTTTTATTCGGACTTATTGACCGAATCCAATAAAACCAAAAAGGGTCTTGAAGAGAAATATGGAGCAATAAACATTGATCTATCGGACGGATCTTACACCCCTATTGAGAAAAAAGATTAGAGATGCCTGTAATTAGAAAGATAAGTATAGGTTCAGATTACAAGAATGATGCAATGCATTATTCTGTTGGCCAATCGGTGTATGGTGGTCATGATATATGCGACATCATTTTTAATGAAGAGGAAAGTTCATACAGCATATACATAACAAAAGACGAAGAAGTGTTGCCATGGAAGAAGTTCAATAAGAACATGGCAATATCTGTCGAATATGATCTTTCTTACTAAGCTTTATGAATAGTATTCATGACTTTATTGTAAAGCCAATTGATGGCAGATACAATAACAAGAAAAAGATTGGTGATGTAACATTTATTACCAACACAAAGATAGAGGACTACAAAAGCGTAAGCAAGGATGGGGTGGTGGTTGCCACTCCATTGGCTTTTGACACAAAAATTAAGAAGGGTGACATAGTTAGGGTTCATCACAACGTATTTAGAAGGTTCTATGATATACGGGGTAATGAGAAAAACAGTAGGAGTCACATACAGGATGACATGTATGCCTGCTCACCAGAACAGATATACCTATACGGTGATAATGTATCCCACTTAGATTATTGTTTTGTTCAGCCAATAATCAACGATGACCAGTGGTCGGCTCAAAAAGATAAACCATTGACTGGTATACTGAAGTACGGAAACGAACTACTAGAAAAAGAAAGCGTCATACCTGGGATGGTGGTTGGTTTCACACCAGAATCAGAGTTTGAGTTTGTGGTCGATGGTGAACTATTATATTGTATGAAATGTAAAAATATTGTTTTGGCTTATGAAAACAAAGGAGACAAAACTGAGTATAATCCAAGCTGGGCAAGCAGCAGTTGAGGAACTAATTAAGGTTGCTAAGGAACCGATTGTAACTGGTGGTGAAGATGATGTTTCAGCAGATAGATTAAAAAACGCAGCAGCCACTAAGAAGCTTGCCATATTCGATGCCTTTGAGATTCTTAACAGAATCAATGAAGAGCAGAATATGCTAGATGGTAAAACAGAACAAGAGGCGCCTAAGAAGGCGTTTACTGGATTTGCAGAGAATAGATCTAAAAAATAATGTACGAACAAACATTATTAAAAATATTAGATGACCATATAAAGCCGCATGTTCTGAAAAGAATGAACAAGGGCAAAAAGTGGGAGTATGGGTATAATGAGGACCACGATGTTGTAGTTATTAGTAAGACTGGCCAGATAGGTGAGATTTACGAAATACAAAACCTAAAGATAGCCTTACCGTTAGAGAGTAACGTGGTTAGGTTCAAGAGTAATAAGTGGGAACGTATGGAGTACCCCAAAGAGCTGTCTAGGTTTAAGAGTGTATTTGAGTGGAATGATGCTCCAGAAGAGTTTAAGAATAAATGGTTTGATTACATCGACACTGAGTTTACAAGAAGAGAGGAGGGGTTTTGGTTTGTAAACAACAAGAAGCCAACGTATATAACTGGCTCCCACTACACATACTTGCAGTGGTCAAAGATTGATGTTGGTAAACCAGATTTTAGAGAATCAAACAGGTTGTTCTTTATATTCTGGGAGGCGTGTAAGGCAGACCATAGGAGCTATGGGATGTGTTATTTGAAAAATAGGCGATCTGGTTTTTCATTTATGTCTTCCGCTGAAACAGTAAATATGGCCACTCTGTCTAGCGACTCTAGATTTGGCATTCTATCCAAGACTGGTCCAGATGCTAAGAAGATGTTTACGGATAAGGTAGTACCAATTTCGGTAAACTACCCGTTCTTCTTCAAGCCAATACAGGATGGTATGGATAGGCCAAAGACAGAACTAGCTTATCGAGTACCAGCATCTAAGTTTACAAGAAAGAAGTTAGACACCAAGGCTTCGGTTGAGGAGATTACTGGTCTTGACACTACAATTGACTGGAAAAATACTGGGGACAACTCTTATGATGGTGAGAAGCTGTCGCTGTTGATTCATGATGAATCTGGTAAATGGGAGAAACCCAATAACATCCTAAACAACTGGAGGGTAACTAAGACCTGTTTACGGCTCGGTAGCCGCATTATCGGAAAGTGTATGATGGGTAGCACCTCCAACTCATTAGATAAGGGAGGAGAGAGCTTTAAAAAGCTTTACGAGGAGTCTGATGTAACGAAACGAAATGCTAACGGACAGACCGCCTCTGGCTTGTATTCTTTGTTTATACCAATGGAGTGGAACTACGAGGGATATATTGATGAGTATGGTGCACCAGTTTTTGAAACGCCAGAAGAAAAAGTTTACGATCCGTATGGTAACCAGATAAGGATTGGTGTTATAGACTACTGGCAGAATGAGGTTGATGGTTTAAAAAATGACCAGGAGGGATTGAATGAGTTTTATCGTCAGTTCCCAAGAACAGAAGAACATGCTTTTAGGGATGAGGCTAAAAATGCCTTATTCAATCTAACCAAGATATACCAACAGATAGACTACAACCAAGACCTAAGAAACACCAATATACTTACTAGGGGTAACTTCCAGTGGGAACATGGAATCAAAGACAGTAGAGTAATATTTATGCCAAATAACAATGGCAGATTTTTAATTTCCTGGGTTCCACCTATAAATTTACAAAATAGAGTAATATTAAAGAATGGAGTTAAGTATCCTGGTAATGAGCATTTAGGGGCGTTTGGGTGCGATAGTTACGATATATCAGGTACCGTAACTGGCACAGGATCAAATGGATCTCTGCATGGATTAACAAAGTTTTCAATGGAGGAGGCTCCAGCGAATCATTTCTTTTTGGAGTATATATCTAGACCACAGACGGCTGAGATATTCTTTGAAGATATTTTGATGGCGATTGTATTTTACGGAATGCCAATACTTTGTGAAAATAATAAGCCCAGGTTGCTGTACCACATAAAGAGGAGGGGGTATAGAGGTTATTCAATGAACAGGCCAGATAGGGTTTGGAATAATCTTTCTCAGACAGAAAAAGAAATCGGTGGAATACCCAACTCAAGCGAGGATATTAAACAGGCTCACGCAGCGGCTATAGAGACATACATAGACGAGTGTGTTGGTATAATCGGGGATGGTGAGTACGGTGATATGTATTTCGATAGGACACTTAATGATTGGGCCAGATTTGATATAAACAACAGAACAAAATTTGATGCGTCTATAAGTTCAGGATTAGCAATAATGGCATGTAATAAAAACAGATACGCACCCATAAATAAAGTTGTTAGAAAAAATATAGCTCTTGCGTTTAAAAAATATGATAACACTGGTAGTGTTTCTAAATTGATAGATAAATGAATATAAGCACAAATCCAAATAGTTCTTTCCCTAGTCAGGTCGTTAGTGACGAGGAGAAAAAGAGTTATGACTACGGCAAACAGGTTGGTAGGGCTATAGAGGGTGAGTGGTTTTATGGGGGCAGACATGGCAATAGATTTGCCACAAACTGGAATAAATACCACAACCTTAGACTTTATGCGAGAGGAGAGCAGCCTATACAGAAGTATAAGGACGAGCTTTCTATTAACGGTGATTTGTCTTATCTTAATCTAGATTGGAAGCCAGTTCCAGTCATATCTAAGTTTGTTGACATCGTAGTCAACGGAATGTCTGAGAAAAAGTATAGCGTTAATGCGTATGCTCAGGATCCAGACTCATTAAAGGAAAGGACTAACTATGCTAGTAACCTACTTAGAGAGATAATAGCCAAAGAACAGATTGCTAAACTAAAGCAGGACATCGGAATTGATGTATCTAACTTCCCTGGTAAAACCGATTTACCTGAAAACCCAGATGAGGTTGCTTTGTACATGCAGCTTAAGTACAAGCCCTCTATTGAAATAGCTGAGGAGGAGGCAATTAATAATACACTGGCTAAAAACAAATTTGAATTAACAAGGCGAAGATTTAATCAGGATCTTGTTGTACTCGGTATTGGTGCGGTAAAGACTAATTGGAATAAGGCTAATGGTATAGTTTTAGATTACTGTGACCCAGCTAAAATGGTTTGGTCATATACAGAGGATCCAAACTTTGAGGATATATACTATGTTGGTGAGGTTAAGTCAATCACCATCCCTGAGCTTAAAAAGCAATACCCACAAATCTCCGAGGAGGAGCTAGACAGAATTTCTAAGCTTGGCAACCGAAGTGACTATGTGGTAGGATGGAACGACTATGACGAGAATACGGTTCAGGTTTTGTACTTTGAGTATAAGACATACATGAACCAGGTATTCAAGCTAAAGAGAACAGCAAATGGCCTTGAGAAGGCTATCCAGAAAACAGATTCATTTAATCCTCCACCATCAGACTCGTTTGATAAGGTATCTAGAACAATAGAGGTATTGTTTCAAGGGGCTAAGATTCTTGGGTACGATGAAATGCTTGACTGGAGATTGTGTGAAAACATGACTCGACCTAAGTCAGACACCACTCGTGTTAAAATGAATTACGCCATCACTGCCCCAAGAATGTATAAGGGCAGAATAGAGTCTGTGGTTAGCAAGATTACTGGGTTTGCTGACATGATTAATATTACAAACCTCAAGATACAGCAGGTTATATCTAAGCTTGTTCCTGATGGTGTGTACTTGGATATAGATGGACTAGCGGAGGTTGATCTTGGTAACGGAACCAACTACAACCCACAGGAAGCACTGAACATGTACTTCCAAACTGGTAGCATCCTTGGTAGATCACTCACCCAGGAAGGTGATATGAACAGGGGTAAGGTACCTATCCAGGAGTTAAACTCATCGAATGGACAGGCAAAGCTTGGAGCTTTAATTAATACATACCAGTATTACCTGCAAATGATTCGTGACGTGACGGGTCTAAATGAGGCTAGGGACGGTAGTGTACCAATGGAGGATACTCTTGTAGGACTTCAAAAGCTGGCCGCTAACGCATCAAATGTAGCGACTAGACATATCCTACAGGCAAGCCTTTATCTCATCGCTAGAGCATGCGAAAACGTCTCTCTAAGGATTGCTGACTCTATTGAGTTTGCTTTGACTAAAAATTCACTGCAAAACTCTATCAGTTCATTTAATGTGGGTACGCTAGAGGAGATTAGAAACTTACCTCTTCATGACTTTGGTATTTACTTAGAGCTTGAGCCAGAGGAAGAGGAAAAAGCACAATTAGAGCAGAACATCCAGGTGGCACTTAAAACTGGTGGCATCGACATTGAAGACGCTATTGATATACGTCAAATAAACAACATCAAGCTTGCTAATGAAATCCTCAAGCAGAAGAGAGCTAAAAGGATGGAGATGGAGCAGCAGCAAAAGCAGCAGATGGTTCAAATGCAGGCTCAAGCGAATGCACAGTCGGCAGAACAAATAGCTCTTTCAGAGGCTCAAAAGCAGCAGGTGTTGACGCAGGAAAAGATTAGCATCGAGCAAGCTAAATCTCAATTCGAGATTCAAAAACTACAAACTGAGGCTCAGATTAAGAGAGAACTCATGCAGTTAGAGTTTGATTTCAACATGCAACTAGCTCAAATACGAGCCAATGCAGAGTCTCAAAAGGAGATGGAAATCGAGGACAGAAAAGACAAGAGAATTAAAATGCAGGGGACTCAGCAGAGTGAGCTGATTAACCAAAGAAAAAACAATCTACTCCCAATGGATTTTGAATCATCTGGGAATGATGTCTTGGGTGGCATAGGACTAGAGCAGTTTGAGCCACGGTAATCGTGTTTAAACAATTATATATTATATTATTATGTCGGAAACTAAATTAGATTTATCTAAAGTAAAGCCTAAAAAGGCTAAGGAGACGGTAACCAAGTTGGACCTGTCTAAGAAAAAAGAAGAAGAAGTAAAAACAGAAGAGAATGCCATTCAAGAGCAAGAACCAAGCGGTGTGGATGAGAATCAACAAGCCGCAAATGTACAAGAGGTGGAGGCAGGAGCATCCGAATCAGGATCTGTCGAAGCTACCAAAGAAGTCTCCAGTGGAGATGATGGGGGTGACAAAGAAGAAGCTGTAGTAATCGAAGAGGTTACTGAGGATCCTGTACAGGAGGATGTACAAGAGAATGTAGAAAATACATCACATCTACCAGAAGGTGTTGACAAATTGGTTCAGTTTATAAATGATACTGGAGGCACGGTAGAGGATTATGTTCGATTGAATGCTGATTACTCTAATGTGGATGAAGACACGCTGCTGAGAGAATATTACAGGCAGTCAAAACCACATCTAGATAAAGAAGAAGTAGATTTTGTAATGGAAGAAAGCTTCTATTACGATGAAGATATTGATGACGAGCGAGACATCAAAAGAAAAAAACTCGCTAAAAAGGAAGAGATTTCAAAGGCACGTTCTTTTCTTAATAATTTGAAGGATAAATATTACGAGGAAATCAAGTCGAGGCCCACGTTATCCAACGAACAGAGAAAAGCAATGGACTTTTTTAATCGATACCAGAAGAATCAACAGGAGGCTGAGGAGGCCAGTAAGTTGTTTCAGTCCAGAACAAAAAAGTTTTTCCAAAACGATTTCAAAGGTTTTGATTTCAATCTTGGGGAAAAGAAGTTCAGGTACGCATTAAACAACACTGACTCTATCGCTGATACTCAATCTAGTATTGACAATATATTGGGAAAGTTTCTCGATGAAAAAGGCAATATTAAGAATTTTAACGAGTATCACAAGGCGATGTACGCAGCCCAGAATGTTGACAAAATTGTCTCTCACTTTTATGATCAGGGTAGAGCTGACGGTATTAAGGAGGTAGCTAGTAATTCTAAAAATATTACTGATGAAGCTCCAAGACAAACCGCCAACGAAACTCTGTTTATTAATGGTTTGAAGGTCAAGGCTGTCAACGGGGTTGATACTTCACGACTTAAAATTAATAAAAAACCTAAAAATTAAAAAAAATGGGATCATTTGCAACTAACGACCCGTTGGGTTCGTTTTCCTTGGTACCTACTCCGTTTAAGAGTGTAACCCAAGGTTCTTATTTAAACTTTACTGATGGTAGCGGAAACGACTTCGCACAGCAGTATCTACCTGAAATCTACGAAGCTGAAGTAGAGCGTTACGGTAACCGTACAATCTCTGGCTTCCTTCGCATGGTTGGCGCTGAAATGCCAATGACATCTGACCAAGTTGTTTGGTCTGAGCAAAACCGTCTTCACTTGTCATTCGTACCTGGTATGGGCGGTGGTGGAGCAACCACTGTTTCTGCTCCTGCTATTGCAGCTGGCGCTACAGTAATTACAAACGTAGCTGGCGAGAATGCTGCTGGAGAATCAATCCAGCCAATCATCCGAGCTGGTTCTACTATTGTTGTTTACAACACAGTGAGTTTTGCTTCTGTTAAGTGTTTTGTTGACGCAGAGCCTGCTGCTGGAGCTACTAACTGGGATGTTAACGCTTTCCCATACGATGCTGCCAACCTAAACGCAGTTTCTACTGCTGTTGGACAGCCAGGTGAGGGTGGAGATGTTAAAATCTTCGTTTACGGTTCTGAGTTTGGTAAGGGAACTGACTCTATGGTTGGTTCTGTCACACCATCATTCACTCAGTACAGCAACAGCCCAGTAATCATCAAGGATCAGTACGAGGTTTCAGGATCTGATTCTGCTCAAATTGGTTGGGTTGAAGTAACTGATGAGGCTGGTCTTTCTGGATACCTTTGGTACTTGAAGGCTGAAGGCGAGACTCGTCTACGCTTCCAAGACTATCTTGAGATGGTTTCTGTTGAAGGTGAGCTTGCTGCTGCTGGTTCAGCCGCTATCGGACAACTTGCTGGAGGTAGCTCTAGCGCAAACGTAAAGGGTACTGAAGGTTTGTTTGCTGCTGTTGAGGCACGAGGAAATGTTTACAACAACTTCTCTGCTGCAACTGGATTGGCTGACTTCGACAAGATCCTTGCTAACCTTGACAAGCAGGGCGCTATTGAGGAGAACATGCTGTTCTTGAATCGAGCTACTTCGCTTGATATGGATGACATGCTTGCTGCTCAGAACTCTTACGGTGCTGGTGGTACTTCTTACGGAGTATTTGAAAACAGCGCTGAGATGGCTTTGAATCTTGGATTCTCTGGATTCCGAAGAGGTTCTTACGATTTCTATAAGACTGACTGGAAATATCTTAACGATGCTTCTACTCGTGGTCTTACTGAAGACGTAGATGGAGTCTTGGTTCCTGCTGGAACAACTACTGTTTACGACCAAATGCTAGGTACTAACATTCGTCGTCCATTCTTGCATGTACGTTACCGTGCATCTGAGGCTGATGATCGAAGAATGAAGTCTTGGATTACTGGTTCTGTAGGTGGTGCTGCTACTTCAGGAGAAGACGTAATGAAGGTTCACTTCCTTTCTGAGCGTTGCTTAGTTACTCAGGCGGCTAACAACTTTGTGTTGTTCAAGAGCGTATCTGCCTAATTATAACTTGATAAACTTGGGGCTGCAATTTGTGGCCTCAAGTTTTCTTTTTTTTTAATTATTTAATTATATCATATTATGGCACGTCCAAGAAAAACAACAACTACCGCAAAAGAAGAAGTGGTAGTAGATCAAGAAGAAACTACGGTTGAAGAAACAGTAGAAGAAACATACGAAGAGCCGACACCAAAACCGATTAAAAAGCAGGTGAAGGTTGAGGAAACTAAAAATAAGGATGATTGGGAGATTAAGGCTCGCCAATACTTCCTTACTGGAAACAAGGAGCCACTGACCTTTACATTGGCCAGTAAGCACAGTGAGAGGCATCCGCTTCTTTGGTTTGATCCAGAAAAAAATATGCAGAGAGAGATTCGATATGCAACCAATCAAAAAAGTTGCTTTGTCGATGAACAGACTGGATCTGTAACGCTTGAACACATTGTGTTTAAAAATGGTGTGCTTCATGTACCAAAAGAAAAGCAAAGCCTACAGAGGTTGTTGTCTATCTATCATCCTCACAAGGATAAGTTGTATAGAGAGTTTGATCCAGTGCAAGAAGCGGAGTATGGCTTGGAGGATTTGGAGACTGAGTTGGAGGCTATGACTGCCGCTAGAGAGATTGATATCGATCACGCTGAGGCAATCCTTCGTGCAGAAAAAGGTTCTAGCGTTTCTACAATGACAACCAAGGAGATACGAAGAGACTTGATGGTTCTTGCCAAGACAAACCCAAGACTATTTATTAGTTTGGCAATGGATGAGAATATTCAACTTAGAAACTTTGCAATTAAAGCCGCTGAACAGGGCATCATTAAACTATCACAAGATCAAAGGACATTCACCTGGGCATCTACTGGTAGAAAACTAATGACGGTTCCATTTGATGAACACCCATATTCAGCTATGGCATCATTTTTCAAGACAGACGAGGGTATGGAAATATTCTCATCTATTGAGAAAAAATTAATGTAACAACGTAATATATATTATAGTGGTTAGGTCAGGTTTATCCTGGCCTAGCTTCTATAAATAATAAAAAAACTATGGCTATAAATGTTAATGAAGTATATAAAACTGCTTTGTTGATCCTGAATAAGGAACAAAGGGGTTATGTTACTCCCAATGAGTTTAATAAAATAGCCACTCAAGTTCAGCTGCAAATGTTTGAAAACTATGCGGAAGAACTAAACCAGCAGCTTCGAATCCCACAGGCCGATGCAGACTACTCTGACAGGGTCATGAATACGGATGAGAAGCTTTCTGTATTTAAAGAGATTGATAAACCATACTACAATACAGATCACTACGAGCTTCCTGGATGGATTGACCCAGCCACTGGGACATCACCCACTGGCAATACTGATACATTCTACCGACTAGGTTCTATTGTGTATAATGGCCTGAACGGAAAGCAAGTAGAGGCACAAAGGCTTCAGAGGTTTGATTTTTATAACATTCAAAACTCACCACTTACAGCATCAACAACAAGCTTTCCAACGTATCTATACGAGGACAATAAAATTTATATCAGTCCATCGACAATTAATGGACAGTACGATGCGAGTCCAGTTTACAATAATATATCCGTAAGCTATCTACGCAAACCAAAAAACCCACGATGGGGTTATAGTGTTGGCTCTCTGGGTCAGTACATCTACGATGCAACCACATACGGCGATGCATTAATCAATACAGGAACTGGGACATTAACATCTAGCATAAGCACCAACCCAACAAATAAGGACGCTGCGGTTACTACTGGTGTAAACCCATCTGCTACATCTGGGTCTGGTACTGGTATCGAGGTGACAATAACAACTACTGGTGGTGCTGGTTCAGCAACCGTAACAAGTGTGACAGTTACTAACGCAGGTTCTGGTTATGCCTCTGGTGACACCATTACATTTTCTGGGGCAAGCTTCGGTGGCGGTGTTGGTGGCGATATGATCATCACACTCACTGATGCGAACTTTAATGCAAATAGCACATACGGATCTACAGACATCGAACTTCATGTGTCAGAGCAAACCGACTTTATAATTAAGCTCCTGTTCTATTTTGGTGTAGTTATAAATGATCCAAATATAATTCAGGCCGCTGTTCAAGAAGCTAGATCTGAGGAGATAAACGAAAAAAGCTAATAAGAAATGGCAGTACCAAATGGAGGTTTAATTACCGAAACAAACGAGGAGTATTATGTAGGCCAAAGAGTGTATGACCTTGGTGCGGCCGAAACGCAATCAAGCTTTCCCACGACATTTAATACCGAACTAACAGACGGTGTATCTGGTGAGTATCCAAGGAACTATTATCTTCAAACAAGTAATGATGGTGGCGTAACATGGGTTACCGTACCATCTGAGGTTGCTACAGCTACTACAAATCAAGTTATTAGTGGTACAAATGCGGTTCCAGTGCCTCTTGGTCCAAGCATTATGGTAAGGGTTGTACTGTTTATTACAGCAGCGCAGAATAATTATGGTGGGTATCAGTACATCACCATATCTGACATTGTCAATAACTTTTTGGTGGCCTACGTTGGTGCTGGTAAGCTCATCCCAAGCGTAAAAAGAACAGATGTAATATTCCACGCCAAGAGAGGTTTACAGGAGTTTAGCTATGATACATTAAAAAGTATTAACTCAATTGAACTTACGATTCCAGACAGCCTGAGTTTACCAATCCCACAAGACTATGTAAACTACGTTAGGGTGTCATGGATTGATCAACTTGGTGTAAAGCATATCGTATACCCAGCTAATAATCTGACAATCAATCCAGTACAAAGTCCAGAACAAGACTCTGCTGGTGGTTTAATTCAGGATGGTGACGGCACAAACATACAGCTATCATCTCAAACAGAGACTAGATGGAACACCAATGACACTAACGAAATTACAGGAATATTTAACAGTAACCAAGTCAATCAAGGCTACGATTGGTGGGGCTATGGATTAGGGTATGCTTGGGGTTACGGTGGATATTTTGGACAGAGATACGGCCTAGATCCAACACTAACTCAAGGGAATGGATGGTTTACTATTAGTGAAAGAACAAACTCATTTGGGTTTTCTAGCAACTTAGCAAACCAATTAGTTGTCATAGAGTATATATCTGATGGGTTGGCTTATGGAGAAAACTCACGGGTACCAAAGCTTGCAGAAGACGCTATGTACGCACACCTAGTGTACTCAATTATGAGTACAAGGTCAAACCAGCCAGAGTATGCTGTAAGACGATGGAAGCAGGAAAGAAGTGCTAAACTGAGAAATGCCAAGATTAGGCTTTCCAATCTGAAATTAGGCGAACTCATTCAGGTCATGAGGGGTAAGTCTAAGATGATTAAAAACTAGAATTAAATGGCAGAAACTAAAAATGTTTTTCTTGGGGCTAAGATGAATAAAGATCTTGATCCAAGATTAATATCCAATAGAGAATATATTGAGGCTAGAAACGCGTCCGTCACTGATTCAGCTGGTGGAGACTCAGGGGTATTGGAGAATGTTTTTGGTAACAGTGAGCTGACAACCTTTGGTCTTACAGATAGCCACCTTAAAATTATTGGCTTCTATGTAGACACTGCCAACGATAGGTTATTTGCTTTTTTAACAAACTACACAGACTCATCTGCTACGGCTTTAGATAACTACGCACCAAGCGGATCCGCACACTATATAGCCATGTATAACACCATAAGCGGTGAATACACAATTTTAGTTGGTGGCAGCTTCCTTAACTTTTCAGATACACACGAGGTACTTGGTATAGATCTTATAGAGAATCTACTGTTCTTTACAGACAACAGAAATCAGCCAAGAAAAATTAATGTTGACCTAGCTATAGCCAACCCATACGGTTCAGCAAACCCATACTACACATCCGAAGAGCATATATCGGTCGCTAAATACTACCCATATCAGGCACCATCCTTAAGCACGTTGAAGGGTGATGGTAGCATAGCTAACGGAACAATTATACCGATAGATAGCCCAGTAATTATTACTGGTGTTGCATCTCCAAGCTCTGCTATTTTTACTGTTGGTGTTACATCTGGTGTTACCACCGATGGAGCTGGGGGTACGCTAACTTGTAATGTCACAACATTTGCAAGTGGAACCCCAAATACACTATATGTGGGATCAATATTTGTTAATGTTGCACCAACTGATGCGAATAACAACTATGTAGTTGGTGATAAGATAACAATTACAGCGGCAACTTTAGCGTCATTTTTTGGTGGCCCTGCGAGTAAAAATGCCACCTTTACCATCAGTAGACAGGACTTTGCTAGAACCCCATCCATGTGGGATGTAGTTAGTGAAAACCTTCCTCTACCATATACCACAACTGCGGCGGCTGGGGGTACTGGGTCGTTTACAGTCACTGGTACTGCACCAAACATAAATTATATTGGTGCCATAGTTACATCGACAACATCTGGAGGCAGCCCAGTAATTACTGTTTCGGACGGTATTACGGTTACTAACGTAGCTGGCTCTGTAGTAACCACATCTGGCGGTACATTTAGCGCTACAAATAAGGTAACAATTGGGGCGAACCCATACTACGACCCAAACTTCACGGGTGATAAGAATTTCTTATCTGACAAGTTTGCTCGATTCAGCTACAGATACAAGTTTGAGGATAACGAATACTCCCTAATAGCCCCGTTCTCTCAGGCTGCGTTTATACCGAAGCAGGATGGGTACTTCTTAGAGGAATCTATTCCTACGAGTATCTTAGACGATGCAGCAGATAGTGATGAGAACAACACCATTAAAAGCACCATAATTGACTTCTTTGAAAACAAGGTAAATAAAATAGATATTGCCATACCAATGCCTGATGACGCATTCGTGTCTAATACGTTAGCTGAGGGGAGTGGTGTTTTGACGTCAAGCATAACAACCAACCAGATTGATTTTGCGGATGGACTCTATTCTGGAACAGTGGGTGTGACGGCTGGGTATTCATCCTCTGGAAGCGGCATTGGATTAGAAATTAATATCAGTGTCGTAGGTGGTTCGGTGATTGATGTTAGCGTTGTGTCTAGCGGATCTGGTTACATGGTTGGAGACACCGTTACAGTTTTAGGGGCTATTTTGGGTAGCGTTACTGGAGACCTAATTATAACACTTCAATCATTAGCATTCAACAAAGACAGCATATACAATAAGTATAAAGTAAAAGAAATTGACGTACTATTCAAGGATTCTGAAGGTAACGCGATAAAGGTTGTGGATACAATTGATTTCGATGATTTAGCCTCGTCCACTGGTAGTGAGTATGTGTATACATACAACTCATCGAAACCGATTAGAACCCTGCCATCAAAGGAAACTGTAAGGGTTAGCGACCAGGTTCCATTAAGAGCAAGAGCGCAAGCCGTAGCTGGTAATAGAGTAATTTACGGCAATCTCACACTAAGGAGTGCATCGTTAAAAAGCCTTAACTACAGCGTTACTGCTGGGGATAAATTAGATTATGGGTTTGGTGGACCTGGGTCTAAAGAGGAGTACCCAAACCACTCACTAAAGCAGAACAGGACATACCAGGTTGGTATTGTTCTCGCTGACAAATATGGAAGGCAGTCAGATGTAATCACATCAGACACATCTACAATATACCATCCATATAAGGATGATGTTATGAATTTGAATTTTCTTGGTGATTCACTTCAGGCCACATTTAATGCTCCAATACCGTCTGTGTCGTCTACCATTGGGTATATAGGACTCTATGATGCCACCACAAATCCACTTGGGTGGTACAGTTACAAGTTTGTTGTGAAGCAGCAAGAGCAAAGCTACTACAATGTATACCTACCAACTATACTAAATGGATACCCTCAAGATGTTAGTTCATCAGCACCTCATCCAACTAGTTATAGTACAGTTCAAGACGAAGCCTATATAACACTGTTTTCAGATAATATTAATAAAATACCAAGGGACCTTCAGGAGGTTGGGCCGCAAGACCTTCAGTTTTCAAGTTCTGTCAGGGTTTTTGGAAGGGTTTACAATACTGGATTTAGTTCATCAAATCCAACCAACAGGCAGTATTTCCCTACGATATCAGGTGATGAGGTCACGTTGATTGGTGACAGAAATGAAATTGGATTAGACACTACGTCTGAGGGTGATGAGTATTACAGCTCACCGTTTTATAGCATACCCACCAACAATGTTGGTACTGTTCCTGGGGATGGAGCTGATTTGAGAGGGGCGAACCCATACATAGGAAGAGTTTCTACCGTGAATCTAATTGGTGCTGTTGGTGGTGGGGATTTAACTACACCTTCTGGTTTTGATCCACCAGAGGTAACAAATTTAAATACACGCCTAAATGTCTATGAGACTGCTCCATTTATCTCAAATCTAGAGATATTCTGGGAAAGTACATCTTCGGGGCTTATATCTGCACTTAACTCATATGTAAAGCAAGACTTTTCTGAGCTTCCAGTGTCTATAGCTAACTTAGAATGGAATCTTTCAGAGGACGCCATACCCCCTAGTGGTTTTATTGCAGTTCCAGAGATAGCTCGATTTGATTTAGCTGCCGCCAATGGTGAGGTAATTAGCAACACCACCACCACAGCTATGCTAGTAGAGGTAAGGAATGGTAATGGAGGGATTGTCACAAACAAGTTTACACTGAATAGGGACAATTCTCTTAACCAATTCTATATTACACCGTCACCAGGTACATACTTTGTATATACAGAGAACAGCAGGATATTTGACAATTATTCATTTACGATAAGCGCCACAAACAACTCTGGGCCAGCCTCTTTAATCTCTACTGGATTTGGTAATTACCTAGCAAATGTAGCGCCAACAGCAACTGCCACTGGTAGCGCATCACTTCCAGAGATTATACCGCCATCTACATGGGCTACATTTACTGTAATGGATGGGGATAATGGCGCAGCTCAAGTTTCTGATCAAAAGAACGGCTTGATTTGGGAGGTTACAAAGGTTGAGTTTCAGTGGACAGGAAATGGTGGGGCTTGGACACAATACAATACCCCAGTATCGGATATGTTTAGAGTAGTAAAAGGTAGTGGCCAATCCATTCCAGAGACGCTTCAGTATAACAACCAGTTAATTTGCCTTGATGTAAACGCAACCAATGAGGCAAACTTATACAACTATAGTAATAGGGTAGATACAGATGTAAGGGTTACGTTGAAGCTGACTGACGCTAGTGGTTCTGGATTGAGTTACGAAACAGTTGAGACAACAACGCTAACTAGAACTAATTGATATGGCAGCTACAATTGAAATAAAATACTTTAATTCTTTTATAGTAAAGAAGGTTCTCACTAGCGGTGGTGTTGCTACATGGCCATCACTTCCATGGAACCCAGACGGATACCCACAGTACCCACTGCTTTCTGTGACCGACACCAAGCAATGGTATGTGGAGGAGTCCAGAATTAGGGGTGGATACAATAACACGGAAACGGGTTATGGAGTTAGGGCTTACATTACAGAAGAGAGGGATGATGAGATCGTCTCATCCAACTCCCTTATTTACTCTGGTCTATACAACGCTCTAACAAACTTCAATGAAACAAACGTGTTTTCAGTTGGGGAGAGTATAACTAAGAGTGTTGACCCAACATACGGAAGCATTCAGAAACTATACACCAACAATGGAAACTTAATGGTGTTCCAAGAGGATAAGGTAAGTACAGCATTGATTGATAAGTCAGCCATATACTCAGCCCAGGGAGACGCAACAGTGACATCAAGCGACTTGGTTATTGGGCAGGTAACACCGTATGCTGGTGAATACGGAATGAGTAAGAACCCAGAGTCATTCGCTAAGAAGGGGTACAGGGTATATTGGACCGATCAGTCTAGGGGTGCTGTATTGAGATTATCTAGGGACGGTATCACTGAGATTAGTGACTATGGTATGCACGATTATTTTAGAGATAAACTTGCGCCAATAACGAGTAATTATAAGAATAGTCAACTACTGAGTTTTACCGCATCTGGAACGGGGTCTACAATAACACTTACTGGTGATGTAGATTTAATCCAAATCGGGATGTCTATTTATGGTAACTATAGCGGAGTATCTGGTGCCTATGTCACCGACATAAATATCACAACACCAGGCTCTGTTGCTGATGTGACATTTAGCCAGTCATTTAGCTCTATACCAGCTACTATAAACCTATACAAGCTACAGAGGGATAAGATTGTAGGTGGATACGATAATTACTCAGACTCGTTTGTAGCCTCGATACAGCCAGTTGTACCTGATTTGTCAGCTGGAGATGGGGATTATGATACTATATCATTTAGTGACTCAAATAATGGCTGGAGTAGCTTCTGGGATTATAAGCCAGCATTTGCCGATACATTAAACGCTAATTTCTACACATGTAAAGATGCAGCTATTTGGAAGCATTACGACAATACTGTAGCTAAGAATAGAGGTAGTTTTTATGGTAATACTGTTGATACTAGTGTTACCTTTGTGTTTAACCCAGAGGTTAGTACATCTAAGGTGTTTAAGACCATATCATACGAGGGTACAAACGGATGGGAGGTTGAAAGCTTTAAGTCAGATGTACAGGGTGTAGACTTGAATAATTATTCAGGGCCACCAAGTTTAAATGACTACCAAGACGTTAGCGCTAGCGTCTATAGCTACGATGAGGGATCATATACTGAGGGTGGCGTGACGTATCGAGCTGGATTTGATAGAAAGGAAGGTAAATACATGTCTAACCTAGTTAATAATAGCACAGCTAGAATTGATGAGGTGGTATACGGTGTAGACATGTCTGGAATTAAAGGATACTACGCCACGGTAAAAATTAAAACAGATGCCACGACAGATGTGGGTGGTAACAAACAGATATTTGCGGCATCTACAAATAACATTATGTCGTCTAATTAAGTACATAGAGGATGGGACAAAGAAGAAAATACGCAGAATTATATCGAGCGCTAGAAAGAAGCTTTTACTATGAGGAGCAACAGAGGCAAGCTACAGACCAGCTCAATGCTGTTCGTGACTCACGTCAAGCTATTATTGACCCATCGTCTGCTGTCAGGGACCTAAGTGGAGATTTTTATAATCCATACGCAAATCTTGGTGTAGCCACTAAGGCTGCTGAAATGCAGATAGAGCAGACGGATATTGCATTAGCAAATACATTGGATACACTTCGGGCAACTGGCTCTGGAGCTGGTGGCGCAACCGCACTCGCTCAGGCTGCATTGCAGAGTAAGAGAGAGGTATCTGCAAGTATACAGCAACAGGAGGCCGATAACGCTAAATTAAAGGCTCAGGGAGACGCTCAATTGCAACAGATGAAGGCTAGTGAGCAGCAGAGAGTTCAGGCAGCTAAAGCAGCTGGCATGGAGTTCATGTTTAGCGCACAAGAGGCTAGAACAAATGCAGATCTCGACTTCTATGCCAACCAGATGCAGCTTGCTGATGAAAGAGCGTACCAGGCCGAGGGCGATGTGGAGGCTACTCTCAATTCGTTCGGAAGAATAGGTAAGGCCGTAAGAAGCCTGTTTGGTGGTGCGGACCCAGACAAGAATTGGACGGATAGAAGAGAGGCTAGTATCTACGATATACCATAAATTATACTAGAAAAAAACAAGAGATGGCTTATAGAACTCAATCGACCAGAAGTCAATACAGGGATGTATCTCCAGATAAGGAGGACACCTCATATGCGCGAGAGCTAACTGCTGCCGCCACTGCATTTCTAGGTAGTGAACTTATTTCTTTGGGTAAAAGAAACTCAGAAAGAAAGCAAATAAATAATGCGCTGATGCTTCAGTCTGAGGCTAAAAAGGCTGAGTTAATGACCAACATAGGTGCGCTTGCTACTCAGGAGAATGCTGTTAACAGAGCTGCGCTTGAGGAGACTTCTTCCGCTGTAGTTAAGGACCTGGCTGATGCCCAACTAAGACTAAATCAGTCAACTGGCACCTACAGATACACAGACCCATTAACTGGAGAGGAAAGAACTAGACAGGATGATTTAAGGACGATATCACAAGCAAACAATTTTGTTAACAACATCGGAAGTGACATTGAGGCGAACGAGGCTTTGATTGGTAAACTTCAAGAGCAACTGGCAATGAATAATATCGGTGATCATCCAGGAGCCGTTGACATGAGTACGGTTGATCCTAGAGTGCTTGCTATTGCACTGGGTGATGACCCAGCAAAGGGGATTAAATTTACAGAGACGTACAAGGTGGATTACGACCCAGAAAAGGGGTACATGACCAGTATTGTATATAAGGGTGATGGTATCGCTGAAGCTAATAAGGCACTTGGTGTTTCTGGTGATGAGTTTGTCATCAACGCTAAATCACTTGCTGGTATACTAAACGATCCAGAGCGAAACCCAGCAAACATGTACGCCTATGTATCATCAAACAACTTTACTGGTGCAGATAATCTGTTCGGTAAACAGGCGACCCAAATTACAGCAGATGGTTTATTGAGGGATAATTTCTATACACCAGCTGGGGAAAAAACAATCAGCCTTGGTGGCAACAGGAGGCAGTTAGTTGATCAAAAAATGTTGAAGTATAACGAAGTTCACAGCGCCCTTAATGGTACAAGTGTAGCAGCCGTGGGGTCAAGCATGCGTGGCAATAATCCACAGCAAGTCCTCACTGATATAAAGGCCTACACGAAGTATGATGAAAAAACAAAGGAGTATTATTATAACACGCCAAAGGTAGGTGAAGATGGACTTTTACAGTACAACGACAAGGGTGAGGTTATAATGAATGACGATAGGTCTGTTTTAATTAAAGACGGTCAGCTCGTTGTTGACCAAGCAGAATTAAAGGACAACCTAACGGAAATGTATAGCCAATATCAACTTGGTGAGCTTGGGGCATACGATAAGATTAGAAACATACCGATTGGTAATGCGTACACCATTGATAAGCCTGATAAGGATGGAGGCGATGACGTGGATACAAGTCTATTCAAGATTCTAAGCAAACCAGTTGATGATAAACCAGAAGAATTTATGTTGGGTGGAGAGGATAAGGTTCTGGAGGTTAAGAGTATAACACGGGATGGTGAGACTTTCACGGGAATAGGTAAAGACGCAGAGGGACTCTATGTTGTATCCGCAGACAACGAAAAGGATAGGGCTGAGGAGAAATATAACTTCTATACGAACGCCCTCATAGAGAGTGCAGATAAGAATGAAAAGCCGTCTCTATTGGCTAGGTTTGATGAGTTAGAAAAGATGACCCCATCAGGAAGCGTTAACATCAAGAGCGTTGTAGACGATATTGTTAACGAGGCTAAAACAAATAAATATCAAACCGAAGAAGGTGGGGCATTAGGATTTAAGGGTGATGATGAGACGGAATTTAAATTGTATTTAGAAAAAGAAGGCTTTAAATCAATTAACGAAGATGATTTAAGGCGTGTAGACTTTGATGATGAGGAAGAAATGAGGACATACATCACGGATAAAATCTTTGGGAATGACTATAACAAAGATGTTGCTAGAAAAAAGGCTAAAAGATTAGCGGCTGGAGCAGAATCAAGTTCGACTGGGGATCAAAACAAAACAAACGAAGACCCTAACCTAGAAAAAATTGAATGGTAATGAACGAAGAGTACAGAAAACTACATGAGGCTGTAAGTGCCAAATTCAACATTGGGGAC
>Ga0208898_1000451_pt1 | contig 31922 bp, 34 predicted proteins | sample VirMetDEL_Mar_4_FD_184513 | JGI IMG/M metagenome (GOLD analysis project Ga0208898, IMG submission 184513) | Aqueous microbial communities from the Delaware River and Bay under freshwater to marine salinity gradient to study organic matter... | ecosystem: Environmental > Aquatic > Marine >... | reverse complement strand
GAGACACCGATTCTTGACCAGTGTTTATCTAGGGTTTTAAATTTTATGCTTTACATGTTTCCTTCGGTGTGAGATCGTTATAATATTGATATTAAGATAGTACCTATAACTGTACTTTAAAATAATTCAAAGTATTAAACAACAAGTGTACAAGCACTTCGTTCTAGAGTCGTATAAGTTGTTACTGCTGCTCCTTTCCTTTTAACAAAGATAACATTAGCAGATACTTCAACACCCATCATATCAGTAAGACTCTGTTGAACAGCTCATACATCCGTTCTTTCGCTGTTACTTTAACAATAGCTACTGATACATATTCTTTAACTTAGGTTTTTAAGGATAGGTGTGTCTATAAATAGACCTGTATTTAAACTAACTACAACAGCACCTTATATATCTACTAAAGAGATTTGTTATTAAGGAGTAGGAGCAGTAGCGACTACGACCAGAGGTAAGCGGTAACCTTATTACTTCTTTTATGAAAGCTATCAGTAAACTTTGTTAACTCTTCTTCCAACAGCTCTTGTTGTCTATCAATCATAGATTGGTTAACATCAGCAGCCATCTGCTGCACCCAATAACCAACAGCTATTGATAAAGCATCAAGACGGTCATCATGTACCAAGCTACCTCTATCTCTTGTTATCCTACTTAATTGATACATAAGCATGTACCTGGTTTGTTGTTCAATAGGATAGCTAAGAGCAGACCTGTAGTCATCCGTGATGACGGAAGGGTCAACGATTAGACGATGGCTATTGAGTACAGGTTCAAGAGTGTCAACAATACGAAGCTCCTTCTGTTTGTTATGTCTGACTTCTTCTATAGTTACAGGATAGGTTGTTCTAAACAGAGGCTTTATCAGCTCCATAAACATACCGTCACCAAAGTTAGACTCTATCACTACCTTATTAACTTTGTTATCCTTTGCTATAGCTACAAGTTGTTTAAGGGTCTTCTCATCGTATCCACCTCTTATCCCTCCAGCATCCGGAACAAACAGCTGACCGTTTAACATCTTCACTACAGCGTACCCTGTTTCATCCTTACCACGACCAGACGGGTCAATAGATAACACAGAGCCTGTGTACGGTATCATATCCCCAACAGTGTTAGCAGGTCTTCTGTATCTGTCCCCAGCCAACCCTACATTAGGTAACTCTCTATCACAGTTATCAGGGTCAGATGACCACACTACCTTCTCAGGGGCTACATCTACATCCACATCCATAATGACCAGATCGTTAATCTTTAGTGGGTATCTATCAGCATCCGATAGCTTAGGATTAAGCATGAACTGAAGAGCGTACCCCGTCCGACCGTACGACATCTTTCTTTCCTCTAAGTCCAGATCAGTGAACCGTAGGGGTTCTGTAGAGGTACCAACTGTCTCAGGTGTTATTCTGTCCGCTATAAGGGGTGCTAAATCGCCTCCGTAGTTGTTAATAGCTTCTCTATCGTCTGGATACTCTGAAGACCATATACGGCTCTTGTAGCCCCTCTCCCGCAGTTTGTTGTATATACTGTCTTCACATTGAGGAGTACCAAGAAAGATGATCCTTGAGGAGTCTAGGGGTTTAATGATAGCGTCGAACTCTTTTACTTGTTCATCCAGCTTATCTCTCATTCCTTGAGTAGCGGAGTTGTTAGCTACCTCCACATCGTCTGCCACGATTATATCAGCACGAGAACCTGTTAGCTGGGATGATATACCAAGGGACTTAACAGAGGGAGCGTGAGACGCAGGAGCAGGTCCTACATCGAAAGCTATCTTACTGAATCGTTGGTTCTCTGACGGCTTTAATCCTTGTAAAATGGGAATCTCCTGAATAATTCGCAAGGTAAAGGTAGAGAAGTCATCTGATCGATTCTTACTAGCTGATACAACAAGTATGTTCTTAGAGGGGTCCAGCAGCAACTGATGTACTACAAAAGCACTTGTTATCCACGACTTACCTACTCCACGGAACGCCATAATAACAGACCGCTTTGGACCGTGTTGCAGGTACTCAGCGATGTCGTATTGTAGCTCGGTGGGGTCAGGGAGGTTTAGGTGCTTCCAAACCAGGTACAGGAAGTTTCTAAAGTCCCGTAGCTTGGGCGGTATCTCTTGGTGTTTCTTCTTCTTCAAATGGTAAAGTCTTTAAGTCATCAGCTAACGCTTGTAGAGGAGTACCCATTCCGGAGTCCATAACAACATTGTTATCCTTGAGGAACTGTCTAGCTCCGTTTAATAGAGCAGCGTTGTACTCTCCTTCAGCCTCCATCAGATCAATACTGTTACGATATGCACCAGCTATCTTGTCGTGCAGTTTACTTCCTTCGGTATGACTTAGCATATACTTAGTGTATTAATAGTTGTTATCTTTGTAAACAAAAAGAGGCAGCCCGATTGGACTGCCCCTTAATGATAGATATGAGATAAACTCTTAGCTTAAAGCAGCTTCGAACTCAGCAACGGTTCCTAATTCAGTTCCGTTGTGGTAGATGTTACCGTCAAACTTCGCACGAGTAGCTGAACCGTCAGTCGAAGAGATGTCAGTAGCAGCAGCAGTTGCGGAAGTAGAGAGAACCTTAAACATGTCGTCTCCTTCGTCCCAGATCAAAGCAACATTGCTTTCAGCAGAACCACGCTCAACGATGAAACCACCGTCATTAGAAGCATTCGTTCCGGAACCAGCACCTTTAGAAAGGTTCATGATGCTGTCAGCTACATCGATGTTAGTGGTGTTTACCGAAGTGGTTGTACCATTAACAGTCAAGTTACCACTGAAAGTAGCATTGGCTGCGGAGATGTTACCGGAGAAGGAAGCGGAGTTACCGTCAGAAGCGAGCGATCCTGTAGCAGTTTGCAACGCAGAGATGTCGCTGTCATTGCTGGATACATTCGATTGCAGAGTGGAGATGTCCGAATCATTCGAAGAGACATTGCTTTGCAGCGTGCTAACATCAGATTGAAGTGAAGAAATATCACTGTCATTCGAGCTAACATTTGACTGAAGAGTGCTGATGTCAGATTGAGCAGTAGAAACATTGGACTGGAGGGTCGAGATGTCGCTATCGTTAGAAGATACAGCGTCAGCAACGCTTTTAAGTTGTGTATCAAGAGCTTCGTCAGCGGCTTTAAGGCTGGTAACAGAAGCTAAGTAGTTCGTACCACTGTTAGCACTGTAAGCACCGTTAGCACCAAGACCAGCACCACTTTGAGTAGCATCTACTTCGGACTGAAGAGAAGTTACATCACCAGCAACGCTATCAACATAAGCTTTGGTAGCAGCGTGAAGGGAGGCAGTAGGAGCACCTGAGAGCGTCAAAGCTCCGGTCATTGTTCCTCCTGCGAGGGCAAGCTTCTTATCAAGCTCTACTTTGGTTTTTTGTCCCAATTGGGTAAGCAAACTAGACATAATATATAATCCTTTGTTGTGGGTTAGTTGTGTTTAAAAAGAGTATTAGTAGAACTTATCAGTGTCAAGCAACGGGTTCAACAATAAGAATGTCCCCAACCTCTGTTGTTAAACTGTCTCCGTCTTCCGCAAGTATATGAGTAACAGTAGGTACTGCACCACCAAGCTCTATTATTTTCCAATCCGTTCCGTCGTCAATCGCCAGACAAGGACCTCCGTTTCCGTCACCATCTGTTACAAAAATAACACGACCTGATGTACCTACGGTGGGTAATGCAGAAGCTAGATACGATCCGAATTGTATAGATTGTGATACAGACAGAGACCCACTTATCAATCCTCCTGACTTATCAAACTTATTATTAAGCTTGGCTTTAACTTTCTGCCCTAGTTGTGTGAGTAAACTGCTCATATCGAGTCGATGTTATATTAGGGTGTATTGAGACCGTCAAGGAAATCTTGATAATCCCCAACCTCCTCTTCGTGTGCGTCTAAGAAGTAAGGCAGATCATTCCAGGCAGTCGTCCCGTCTCCTATCTTCATACGATTCCTAGTTGAGTCTATTTCAAGACCTATTTCCCCAGCTAAAAGCACGGGGTTGGCTGTGCTCCAGTTACTGGGTGTATCGTTTCTAAGTTGTATTCTTTTACTAAAAGTAGCCATTTGTTACGCTCCTCCTCCGTTGTAAACATCTAAGTTATCGCTGGCATTCGCAGCACCTGCATATATCTGTGGATCACTTAAAGGGGCATCACCACCGCTAATACCGATGATGTCAGGGTCTGATGTAATAGAATCTGTAATTGCTTTAGCAGCTTGTGTAGTAGCGACTGCTTCAGCCACGCCTTTACTAGCAACATTACTAAGCGTCCGGTATTGAGCAGACAGCGGGTGTGGACGAACTATAGGACGGATGGGCATATCAGCACTTCCAACGACGCAACGCTAAAGCTTTTCTTGTTGGTCTACCTTTACTGTCCTTCATTGGTCCTTTGACTCCAGACATCCTCGCACAAAAGGAACGCTTTCTAGGACCACCACCAGGTTGAGGAGCTTGAAGATTGGAACCAGTAGCACGATTGTACTTAGCTCTGCCTTTCGCAGTCAACCCACCCTTACGGGACTTCTCGCCTCTACCGAGGGATAACGATACACCTTTACGCTTTTTTGCCATTACGACTCTTCAGGGTAACACCACGCCTTCTTAACGCTATGATGTCAGCTTGTGTTATTTTCTTCTTATCACCTGCTACAGCAGCTAGGCGTTTCTGTTTAGGACTGTATTGTGAGTAAGGCATCGTTACTTCTTTGGAAACCCACGCTTCATATTAGCGTAAGCTTTAGCAGATATAGTAGACTTCTTCTTACTACGACTGATGCCTAGTTTCTTTCGTCTGTTAATGTTTGCGTATAATCCTCTCTTCATCTCTTTACTAATACCTCCATCATACGATCTAGTTTGTTGTGAACTTCTTTAAGTGCTTCCTCTACCTTTTCTATCCGTGCTTCAACAGCTCTATCTCTTTCTTTCTGAGCAGCTAACTCCACCTCTATCTTAGTCATCCGTTTCTCACCGAGATCTAGGCGTTCTATTAGACGCTTGATGATCCACCCAATGATGCCTAGAATGACGGCTAAAGCGGTGTCAAGGAAGTGTGAGACGGAGTCGATCATTACAAGGCTATATCGTTTGTTATAGCGTTCTTATACTCAGTAGTAAGCTCGGTATCAGCATTAGCTCCCGTGTATAAGTTTGTTATTGTATCAAACGCCCTTGAATAATCTTTAGTCGAAACATAAGCACCCGCAGAGAACAGAGTAGCAGTAGCTCCTGAAGTACCTCCTGTGATTGTTTCACTGTTGGTGAATGTACCCACTGCCGAATCTTTTATTAACAGGTATTCCGCAGCCGTATCGTAAACTACAGCAGTAGCTCCTGAAGTACCTCCAGTAATAGTCTCTCCTAATTGAAACGCAGGTGATGAAGGTAAGCCGTTAGTTCTTAATTTTTTATTAGCACCTGTAATAAAGTTATTAGCAACATACGCATTTTCAGCGTTAAGACATAAAATCACTACATTAGTAGAGCCTGAGCTTGTCCGCCCCCAGAAACAATCTTTATAAACATTGTCACTAATTCTAACAGTCTTCGTCGGATTTGTAGAATTTCCTGCAGACCCTGTGAAAACTTTAATATTTTCAAACGAATTACCTACAAAAGTACAAATATTTTTAGCATTATTAACAGTAACTTGTTCACCACCTTTTAGCGTATTATTTGTAATACTTACAGTATTAGCGGAATAATCAACTGATGTAGATATTGCTAAACCGCCTGATCCTGTGTTATTATTAATAGTTATTAAATCCCAATGCCTTCCTGAATCAACATTAACGAGTAAGAACGATTGAATCATAGATGAATTTGGATCGGCAAACTCGTTTCTAGCGATCCCTGTGTTATTTTGTACGCTAATACTTATAGGTTCATTACCGTTATAACCTCTATTAACCACATTGATTAAATCGTATTCATTATCGGCATCGCTTAAAGGAGCGTCGTATATTAAAGTATTATTACTTATTTGAAGAATACCGCCACGAGTCGCATTACTGTCGAAAGCTTGGCTATTACCACCGCAGTCGATCAAGTTACCTCTACTTAAATCTTGGAAGTCGGATTTAATCGTATTACCCGTAATGGAAATATGAAGACCTTTCACTTCAGTAAAATATATAGCACTACCATTAACGGTTTTACCCATAAAGTGATTATTTGATATATTGATATAATCTCCACCGAAGTCTATACCTCCATCAATAATATTATTAGAGATATTTACATATTCAGAATTACCGTGAACATCTAAAGCTTGGACAGTTCCTTCAGTCGCTACATGGTTGTTTACATAGTTCAAGAAACGATTAGTAATTCTTCCAATTCCGTCCCCACCTCCTGTGGTTAAACCGTGCCTTTGTGCACATAAATGACAATCTTTAACTGTTACATATGTGGAGTTAAATACTGCTAAACCATATTCCCCACCAAACTCATCTTCAAAGTTATCAGTAGCTCGACAATTATCTCCAGTAACATCGAAACACATATTAAAAGCTATAGCAGTATATGGTGCTGTTATTACTTCGACATCTCTCACGACAGAATGTTTACAATGATTTAAAGTTAAACCATGAATTGAATTTTTAAACTCAGCTTGACCCGTACCTATTCCCGGTCCTGTGGCTGTAAAGGTAGTTCCTACATTGTTATTAGCTGCTCCTACTAATGTAAAATCAGTAGTTCCTTGAGATGTGATTGTATATTCCAAATCCACCACTAAGTCTGGTGCGTCTACAATTTCTTTCGGTTTACATTTAATTGTAAAACTTGTCATCGAACAATAACCCATGTCCATTTTATACAAGTCAACATCTGCTACTGCATAATTGTCTACAATAGACCCTTCAAACCTCAAAGTAGAACCTGATACAGCACTTACTTTTAAATACTCACCAGCCCTATATTCATTTCTATTTCCTATCCAAGAACCATCAGTAGGATTATAAATCAAAATAATATCACCAACTTCCACACTAGGTGCTGAAGCTAAAGTAATTTCTTTATCGTTTACACTAGCGGGTGAAGCTAAGTCAGGTAGAGCAGTAGGAGTAATTTCAGCAACCTCAATAATACTAGAAGCAGCAGATAGCGTGGTATAATCGATTGTAGATGCATCAAAGATCGTAGAACCTTGACCGTCCCCTTTGATACTAACACCTTGAGGTACGCTTAGATTAGAATCTAGTTTGTAAGTACCTGCTGGAACATAAACCATTTTCCCACCACTGTTAAGAGCGTTTTGAATGGCAGTTGTTGTAGCTGTTGCGTTTGTACCGTCGTTATAAGCTCCGTAGTCCAACACATTTACGACATCAGCAAACCGATCAGCAAGACTCCTAGCTGTGGTTGAACCTGTAGCTGTAACATCTATATTAGCTGTTGATATATCACTAGCATTAGTCTCTATATCAGCAGTCCAAGCTCTAAGTTGTTTAAGAGTATCGTTAGTAGAAGTAACATCGTACCCACCAAGCGATACAATAGCAGGACTACCACCAAGAGCTATAGCGTTGTCTATTGTTTGATCGACATAACCTTTGTTAGCAGCGTCAGTACCAGTAGTAGGAGTACCAAGGTTTATTATCTTGTTACCTTCAGCGTCGTAGTGAGTCAGTCCTTTCTTCGTAAGCTGTTCTCCTCCAGTACCTTCAGATGATTCTTGGGATACGAATAGGTTATGTTTGTAAGATAAATCTAACGGTACTTGAGTAAGTACTGAACCATCTTCAAAGTCCACAAGCGGGGAGAAATCACCACGACTGTCACGATATATCTTAATAGCAGCACCCGCAGTAGGAGCAGTATTGAAACGAATCTTAGTGGGAGTAGGAGATGTTACTATGGTATAGTTAGTAACTAAAGTACCATTTACCTTAACCTTAACATGATCGTCCAGGAGGTATTCAAAAGAAAAGTTGTAGTCAGTCTGAGAGGCGACCGCTGTGTAGTCTACATAGGTGTTTGCCATGATAATATATTATTAACTATTGAGTTAGGAGTTCAAGCACTTAGTCTAATAGCGGAGCTAATTCAGGAGCTATCACTTTTCTTGGAGCGGTTTCTCCCTCTAGTAAAACTTTCTTAGTTAAGTCTCTTAATAAGAAAAACTGTGCTTTTAATTCAGGGTTTTCTTTTACTAGTTGCCCTAAAGCTTTTCCCCTCAACGCACTAAGGTCTGATTCTATGGTAAGTCGCCTTGCATTAGTTATAGGAGAACCTTTGGGCACTTTACCCATCCTTTGATATTTAGGTTTATTGTAAGCTTTAATTATCGCATCAGCTGGGTTTAGTTCTGAGTAAATTTGTTGCCAACGGTCGTATAAAGTTTGCTCCAATCCGAAACCGTAATCTTTTTGTACCTTTAATTTTTTTAGATTCAAACCAGGGATTCCATCGTCAGGACGACTAAACTTAAAACGACCTCCTACTTCTGCTAAAATCATTCTAGCTTCGTCTTCCTTAGTAAATAACTTCTCACCTACTTTAGATGCTCTACCTTCTTTCACATCTTTCTCATCAGCTTCCTTCGATCTTAACCTTTCCACTCGGACCGGGCTTAAATAATTTATCGCTTGCCCTACAGAATCGTATTGAGAAGCTGGTTTAGGTATTCCTAATTCATCTCTTTTAGGGTCTAACTCCCTACGAGTACTAGCAAGAGCCATTTTAAACTGTTCCATAGGTTCGTTTATTTCTCTGAGATATGGATCGTTTAACTGTGCAGCAGCTTTCATTATAGACGGTGTAGCCATTCTATTTATAGCTGTGAACAAAGCATTAGCACCGCTCTTACCTCCTTCTTCCCATTTACCTCTAAACAACCCGTCATTTAATTCGCTTATATTAGCTAAGTATGTTTTATCAGCTATCAATGTAGTTAAAGCTAATTGAGCAGAACTGATTACCTGTCCTTTTAAATCGTCAGGCATCGAGTTATCTTCCGAAGCTCTTAAAGCAGTAGCAGCTATACCGTATACATCAGCTATAGAACCTAACCGACTCAAGGGTAAATAAGTGTCGCCCATTTGATCCCCACCTGAATTACCTGTATCCCAATATCTTTTGAGAGCTGACATGTTTATAGCGTGTGGCTCCCATCCTGTACTCATTTTAGTTTCACGCTCTTTATAATCCTGTGGTCCAGCTCCAGTCGTTATACCTTGATCTGCAAGATATAAAGCAGAAGCCCATAAACCAGCACCCACGATCTGCCTACCTCTAGCTTGTGCTCTGATAGATGGATTGTCGCTTCTTAATTCGTCTAATGTTCTTTTAAATGTAACTTTATTAACACCTGGAAGAATAGCTAAACCAGATGCTGTACCACCTAACTCCATAAACATGTTAGTAGGAGTTCTTAAAAATAACTGAAGCAATTCCAAAACACTTGATTTCTGCCTTAATTCACCTAGCTTTGTAGCACCCGCCTCTAGTACACCGTAGTCACTGCTTAGTTCTCTTTGGAATGTTATTTTATCTCCAAAGTCCTTCATGTATTCTATTTCACTAGCCAGTTTATTTGACCAGTTATCTCTAACATAATTGTTGAAATAATCTTTAGCTTCTTCAGCTTTTAACCCTTGTTCTCTAATTTTAGACATGGCTTCCATTTCCACATCGTTCTTTGTTTTAAATCTTTTACCGTCAACAAAATACCTAGATAATCTAGACTCCATGTAATCTTGTATCTGACCTACAGGAGCCTCCCCTCTTTTAACTAGTTGTTTATATTCTTCCGCTAACAATGCACGAGCTTGAGCCTTACCAAATAAGTGTCTATAGAACTCATCTTGAAATACTAAACCTTTAGGTCCGAAGGCTAGAAGCTCTCCTGTATTTTCAACAGTTTCTCCTATAGGTCCTGATAATCCAGTAGCCTCCATAGCCAAAGCTCTTTCACCTACCTTCTCATAGTGGTTATTTAAAGACATCGACCCTTGAGAATTAGCAGCAGCTAGTTTAGCAGCTTGAAAAGCATCGTCTATTCCGTATAACAAATACTTACTAGTTCTCAGAGCCATCCTCGTCTGCTCTAAATTGCCTGTAGCTAACCCTCCGACCCCTTGAGTCATTAACGAATAAAGAGTCATCATGGCATTACCACCGGCAGCAGCTGCTTGTGTAGGAGGAGCACTTAAAACACTATCGTAAATTAGTTCTTTAGCTACTCTACCAAACTTTTCACCTGTTGATCTCTTACTTATTTCTAGTAGTTTTCCTAATTTATGTGGGTCTTTTACTAATCTTATTTCATTTAGGAAAGCTTTAACATTCTTTAATCCTCCTAATTTATCTAATTCCTTTTTAATTTCACTTGGGTTTAATCCCTCTGGATACTTAATAAGTTCCTCAACTAAATCCTTTTCGGCTTTTAATGCTTTGCGTTCTATCGAATTTATATTCGCAGCCATCTGATCTCTAGCAACTTTTCGGCTCTGCAATAATTTACCTGAAGAGCTAGATATAACAGATGAACCTTCTGCTAATAACTGTACCCTATTTAAATCAGCCATTATTTCTAAAGCTACAGCAGGATCGTTTAAGTCTGTATTAGCATCTATTTTTTTATACAAATTATCAAAAGCAGATAAAGTCATACTATCAGCCAAAGCGGCTTTAAATATAATATCTTCTGTCTCTTTGGCTATTTGTTGAACAAACTTAGCTTCATCTAATTCAGGGTCTAATCTCTTTCTTAACTCTGTTACCTGCTTTATTAAAGATTCTTTATCAGTCTTAACACGGCTTGTTTTTATCTTATCGCTTAACTGTTCAAGTACCCCAGCCATAGCCCTTTGTACACCTTCATCCGTAGTAAAAGCAGCTAGGTTAAGTGGTATAATTTCACTCTTGCCTTCTAGTAATTTAGATAAGTCTTCATCACTCATCCCCATTCTTTCTAGGGCTTCCAGCTTCTGTTCAGTGGTAAGCTTAGTAGGTTGAGTAGGTTGCGGTGCTACTTCTGGTTCAACAGCTTTTTCTGCGGTTGGTGCCTCCATTGGGGCTTTTAATTCTTTTTTCTGCTCCGCCATTGTTTTCATAGCTTTCTGAGCAGTCTCTATTTTAGATATTAAAACTTCTTGAGCATCAGCACCTCTACCAAACTTATCTTCTAACTCTTTTGCTACCTCTTTTTGTATGCCTCTTTTTTGAATAGTCTCTCCAAGTAATGCTAATTTAAAAGTATTCTCTGCATCCTCCGTAGCTCCTGTTAATTTATTAAATTCCGTAGCAACAAACCAAGGTTCTTCTGTATCTATTTGTCTTCTAAATATTTCAAGTTCAATAGCTGTTACTTTATCTTGTGCTTCTCCCAACTTGACCGCTAAATCTTTAGGTGCAGTAAACCAAGCCCCCTTAGTCGGATAACCAAAAAATTCATCCTCTAATGGTTCGGCTGCTTTTAAAGCTTGTTTCTGTGCTAACTCTAAAGCCTCATCATCTAAGGATGCTAGCTCAGGTTCAACTACAGGTGTCCTTCTAATACCTAAAGGTATTTCCGTAGGGTCCCAAGCTTCTGGCTCTACAGTCTTTGGTTGTTCCTTCGGTGCTGCTTCAACTTCTTCTTTAGGTCTAAGTACTGTACCTTCGCCTACCTCTGGTTCTTTTAATTTATTAATTCTATCAACAAGAGCTTGTCTTGATTCCTGCTCTTGCTTGACTGCATCCGCTTTTAAAGATTCTAAATATTCTTTATCCCCAGTTCTGACAGTCTCAAGAGTTTCTTTAATTTCTCTTTTCTCTCTTAATAACAAATCTCTGTACTCACCTGTGACTTCAGGGTTTTCCAGCATACTATCTATAGATGATATTTTTTTAGCTGCGTTAACTTCAGCTGTTTTTTTCATACTTTCTACAGTAGCTTCAGATGCTCCTAATTTATGAAAGTTCTGACCTGATGTTAAGTATCCGGTCCCGCCTCCAAATATCAAACCAGCAGTGCCTGAGAAGGCTGTTTGTTGTAAGCTAATTTCTTGTCTTTTCCCAGTACCTATCTCAAGACCTTGTCTTAATAAATCCTCAGTGACAGCCATTGCCGTACCTTCCCCAGCAGTAACAGCTACCTTCCCTAACCTAGAAAGATCAGCCATTTTTTTATAAGTGGCTAAAGGTGTTATCGTGCCTATAGCTGTTGTAGCTAAACCCTCTTCGGGGGAATATTCTGCGTCGGGATCTCTGTGACTTTGTGCCCAATAATTAAGACCAAAGTTGCTTAATCCATTTACTGCTATATACGCACCTATTCCAAGCGGACCTCCACCAAGTAAAGGAGTCGTTACTGCACCGACAGCAATACTACCTCCAGCTTCAGCTGCGATTGATTCAGCTAATCTTAAATATTGACCATCTTCTTCATCTTCCTGTTTGATAACACCTGCTGTAGATAACTCGCTAGGAGCACGGGTAGATGCCGAATCAGCTAAAGAAACATCTTTTATCTTCGATTCTTCAAAAGCTTTTTGCTCTTCAATTAGTTCTGCAATCGTCTTAGCCATTACTTTATTTTATTTTTGTAAGTTCGCAGAAACTGTAACCGTTCCTCTAAGTTATCTGAGAACTCTAATTTTAAAACTAAATCTTCTATCTTTAAATCAACTAGCGAAGGGTTACCTGTTTCAATACCTGTTATAGCTTTGTCTAACATTTTAACAGTTATAGTCTGGTCGTTATCTATTATATACTTACCAGTCCTTAATTGACTTAGTACTGTTTCCCTATACTCTTCGTTAAATGATTCATATAGCTCTAGTGATTGATCTGTTAAGGCTTCGTCTAATTGTTGTGGAGTAGTGTTTGGGTTAGCTTTTAATATATTATCTCTTGTTTCTTTAACTTTCCTGCTCCATGATAACAAGCCTCTAAGTTTTAGAGTATCAAGTGTGTTCGGGTGTGCATTTAATCCGGTTATATTTTTAACAAAGTTTGTTGTTGGAGGGGTAATACCTCTTATACGCATTTCTTCAGTTAAGGTTGTATCTTTAAATTGATTACCAAAACTTTCAGTTGCTCTTTTAATAGCAGCTACGCCTTCCATTATTTCTTTATTAAATCTATCACTATCTCCATTTCTTTTTTGTATATCTTTAAAATCATCCCAAGTTAAATCCCCTCGCTCTAAAGCATCTTGAGCATCTGGTAATACATCTATACCTTTATCCAAATCAGCCTGTAATGCAGTCCAAACGCTCGTGTTGGTTTCCACATCACCCGTATCTGCATTGTAGTAATCTTTGTTAGACAGCTCAATCATACTTCCGATAGTTTCTTCTATATCTAAACCAAAAACACCAGAAGTTGAACCCGCCTCTCTGACTCTATTTGTCCAATCTTTTAAATAAGAATCAGTAATAATATCACCATCGTTAAGCTTACCCTTAAACTCTGTGACCAAAGGATTTAATACTTTCTCTTTATTAGTAGTATATAAGTTTTTTGTTTTGTTTTTAAAATAGGCATCTTTAGCTTCTATATCTCTTTTAAATGTAGCTATATCATCTCTGAGTTCTGCTGTAATAAACTTAGCACCTGTATTTGGATTAATTACCCAGTTCTCTATTTCTTGCACTTTATCTAGAGCTATAGCACTACCACCAGCCTCAACCAATTCTAGTATGGATGGTTTGATTAATTCATCGAAAGCATACTTATGTGAACCTTTAAACACACCCGCTGCTCTGTTAACCCAACCAACCATCTCAGGGCTGTTAATATCTATATCACCTTTTACGACACCATCTACTAGCGGTAGTCCTAGTTCCAACCAAGCACCCTTACTCTTCTCAGTCCTTACTGAATCTAATCTATTGTTAACATCCCTCCTGAACTCATCATCTACTTTACCGAATACTTCAGCAGCGTATGCTCTAACAGATGGATCAGAGAACTCAGGTCGTTTCAGGAACTCAGCTTTGGTTTGTGCGATGGCTACTTCAGGATCGTTTGTCGTTTCAACAAGACTTCTTAATTGACCTCTATAATCTCTGTTAACTAATACTTCACCTTGTGCTTGTAGACCTCCAATAATAAATGGGGCGTTAGCATTCTCAGGAATAACACCAGCGTTAATACCCTTCCTGGTAAGATTCTTTAACTGTTCACTAACACCGCTTGGGTCCAATTGAAAAGCTTCTCTACCCTTAGCTATCTCCGCTTCTCTAGCTAATCTATCTTCCTCTTGTTTTTGTTCTATCAGTTGTTGTTTAGCTAAACTTATTCGACCAAACTGTTGCAGTGCTGGATTTATTTGAGATAGTGCATCAGCTAAATCTTGATACCCACTACGCCCTGCTTTCACATTAGCTAATCCAAATTGGAAGCTAGGCATATCAACAAAAGGTACTGTTCTAAGTTTAGTCATAATATTATACTACGCTCTTATCACCGATGCTAACATCTCTTCTTTTTCTACCAGCACTTGCTAAACCTAAACCTGCACTAGCACCAGACAGACCGCCACTTATAGCTCTAAAGCTGGTTACCAATGGACTCTCTGTTTGTATTGGTTGACTGTATTTTAATAACTCCTGCTGCCCTGCTAGTCCTAGCTCCTGCATACCAAGTCCGTATTGAATACCGTATAGACCTTCCTCTTCTTCTAACATACTAAGGTCAACACCTAACTGTCTATCTAAGTCCCGTTCAAAAGCATCTGATATAGCCACACCTTGTTTAGCCCTAAGAGTACCACGAGCTGCCTCACGCATCATCAGTAACTGCTGTTTCCTAAGGGCTATAGATTCAATTTTTTGCTGTGCCTCTAACAATGCAGAAGTTCGTTGAAGTCCTTGTTTCTGTATTGCAGCTTGTCTTTGTTGTGCCTGTAACGCCATCTGTGTCTTAGCTTGCTGACGCTGACCAATAGCACCCACAACAGGGGAAGCTATACCTAAAGCAGTAGTGGCTCCCATTATACCTAAACCTGTACTAGTTAATCCAGTAGCAGCTGTAGCAGCAGCCACAGAACCAGCTCCGGTATAACCTAACATCGCTGCACCTATAACTGGAAAACACATAACAATTACTTCCTCTCTAATATAAATGACAGATAGTTCTCGTACTGACAATCGTTAAACTCAGCCCCTAACCACTCCAACCATCTAATGCTCAGGGTGTTACTACGCATAACAAAGTTAGTTAAGTAATCAAATCCATCTAACAGATCAGCTACCTTCTCAGCGGAGTGTTTCAAAAAGAACTTCTTAATCTGTGGTAATCTTCTAGTACCTAATAACCAAGCACTTCCGATATTAGTACCGTTGATAGGACACACTCCAAACGAGCAATACAGATTGTTCCATTCATCCCGTACACTGTAGCACTTACTGGATGTAGCGTAAGACATATACACAGCATCTCTAGGGTGGTGCATAAGCCCAAGAATCTCTAACATGTCTTCCTCCCGCAGGTCTTCATACAGATCAACTGCGTCCATGTCTCCTTGTGCTTCATCTATCCTAAGCTCCATATCTTCTGCTTCTCGGTATCATCATGGATTCAAACTCTGCAGCTAATAACTTAACTGGCAAGGCTGAACTACTCTTCACTTCGATTGTTACATCATTTGGTTGTGCTTGTACAGGGAATCTGAAGTGTCCGTCTTGTGGTGTGAAACTGTTAAGTGTTAAGTTAGCACCTAGTATATCAGGATTAAATGCGTAGCTGTAGGTATCCCTAAACTTAGGAGTTACTTCCACAACAAAGTGTCCGGTCTCTGCGTAGTTCAAGCTACCGCTACGAATTGTTTGGAAGGTGTAATCAGATGCACTACGACCTCCTCTTTCTGTTGGTTGCTTCAGTGTTTGATCGGAGAACTTGTACAACATATTGTACGGGATACCCGCAAAGAATGGAACAGATGTTATATCTCCACTAACTGTACCTGCGGTAGCTGATGTCCTAGTGAATGTATACTTGTGCCCAGCTTTACTAAATATCTCAACATCTACTGGATCGTAAGGAAATCCGCTGATCGTAGTAACACCGCCACTAAAGCTAGTCGTCAAAGCACTACCGTCTATCCTGCTGTCTAAACAGATAGTATAAGTAAGTCCTGTGTCCTGTAGATCATTCTCTAGTGGTAGTACTTCTAAATAGGTGGATGTGGTATCGTTTGTTACTAAGTGTAAGTTAGACTCGATGAAGTCCAATCCGATAATATCTCTACTAAGTGTGAACTTCTGCCAGGCTGATTGTATCTTCTCTTTACCTTGCCAAAAATACTTGTACACAAATATCTCTTTTCTGTTCTGATTGTTAACCAGTGCTACGACATTCTCAACAGCAGTACCCACCATAGCGATAACATCCGATTGTATGTAAGTAGGTACTTGAGCTGTTACTTCTGCTGCATCAAAGATATTAGTGTCGTTGTCTACATAGTACTCAGTAACCCCTGCATATCCGTTTCGTTTGAATGGGAAGTATACATAGTTGTTCAGTACGATTGGACGAATCTCTGGTGTAGAATTATATTCAGTAGCTGGTGTTATGCTTACCGTCTTAGGTGTTAACAAGTCACTACCTCTCAATACAAACTGTGTATTCTCGGAGAACAACAATAACTTCTCTTGGAATGGCACAGCGTGTTTAAGAATAGCTACTCTTGTGTGACTGACTCCTACATCTATACGGGAACTGTCTAACAGCTGTAGTACAGTAGCCCTCCAAAAGTTAAAGAACTCATCTGCTTCACTGAATACAATACTGTCATCTGTGAGTATACCCAGACGATTCTTAAAGAAGAACATATCGTTTATCTTACTACCTACAAATGTAGGAGCTGGATTCGTTTCGTCGTCACCTACTAGTCTATCTGACCAATCAGTAACATCTAATGTCCAGTTGTTAAATGTAGCATCTGGTACTAGCTGTAGGGGCATAGTGTTAGCGTTGATCTCAGTCTTTACACCGTATCCTATATCCTCTACCCAAGTACCTTCTCCGAAGTCATTACCGTCTTTTGTTTGGAAGATAACATAGTAATCATCTTGGACCAGTTCTGTATCTCCTTTTACTTTTACTCGGAAGTTATTAAACGCTTTAGCTGGTAGGTCTGTTATATTAGATACTTCTTTATATACTAAACCTAATCCTTGATCCGCTAAACCATCGTTGGTGTGTATTCTAAAGTCTTCAGTAGCTGTAAGTTTTATAATAGCATCTTGTCTTTCTACTGTACCGTTGAATGCGGAAACTGTTCCTAATACAGCTGTTGCTGTTGCTACATTACCTCCAGACGGTGGATTAGCTATAGTAATAGTAGGTGCAGATGAATAGTTACTTCCACCGTTAGTTATGACAATCCCTGTAATAAAGCCTCCTACACTAACAGCAGCAATACCAGTAGCACCAGAACCTCCCCCACCACTAATAGTAACAGCAGGAGGATTAGCAGGATCGTAGTTAGCACCAGCGTGTGTGATAGTAGCAGAAGCTACAAAGTCAGCAGCACCTCCGTTGTTTAATATGTTGTATAGTTGTGTAGCTATAGTAATAGTATCAGCATCGCTACCTCCACCCGCTACTCCATCTCCACTAATAATATCAAAACTATCCGATACATCATCGCTTGTATCAAACTCACCGTCTGGTCCTGCAAAGATAGTGTGTACAGCGTATTGTTTATCGTAGTCTCCTAACTTAACAAATACTAAAGCTTCGTAGGAAAGTGTAGAACTAACTGTGCTGTTCAACGCTACCGTCTGTTCTTTGTTAGCTATAAATGTATAGTCTGCAACTGTCAGAGCTTTAACATCAGTACGGGGAGTAGTAACATTATTTAGATAAGTCTGAGCATTAGCTGTAATAGTAACTGTCTTCTCAGAACCGTCACTCAGATCAAATAAAGATAGATCATTGTTATCTATAACAGCAGCAAACTGATTATCGTCGTCTCTATCTATAAAGTGTACAAACGCATCGTTGCTTACTTTACTTGTGAACAGCTTGCTTGTGTGTCTAGTATTCGGACGCTTTACTAATCCCTCAACAACAGTAGCCCAAGCATTGATTTGTTCGTCACACTGTCCAGGATAACGAAGATTGTCAGGCTGCTGCGATACGCCCTGTGCTAGGTTAGGTACACTGTTTACTAACAGAGGCATGTCGCTTATCTATCTAATACTCTTAGTACGCTGTAGTGGTCAAAGATAGTTCTGTCTGCATTCTCAGAGTCACTATCGATAGCACGGGCTTTAGCTTCTATCTCATCTCTCAAAGCAAACCCTTCAATCTCTCTACTGCCTAAGAATCTGTTAGCAAAGATACGAGCTGCTTTAACTGTGATGTAGTGTCTGAACTGCTCAGGCATATCTGTAAACGCTAACTCAAAAGTAATAGAGGCTTTAACCTCTTTGGTCCATACATCCGTGTGATTCTTTCTATCGTATAGAGTAAGTCCACGCTGTACTGGATCACTGTCTGTATAAATTTGTGGGTCTAAGTCTACCTTCAGTGTGTTACTTGGTAGGTTAATCTTAGATGTGGAAGCGTCAGGAGTAAGAGTGTATTCATGTTCTGTATTGAAGTGCCAACCCTCTGACTGTACGGCTTTACTGGTTTCGTCCAGCACTGCTTCCGCTTGTACGACTGTTACCGGAACTGCTGTTCCTCCTAATGTATTTACTGGTGCTTCTCCAATAACGGAGATCATCGTGTTTACTGCATTTAGTTTAGTCGTAAGTGCCATAGCTCTATAAAAAAGTAATCCCGATGGAGGGAGCGGAACGAATCACAGACCTCCCAACACCGAGAGAAACGGTTATGCTACTAATTCGATAGCACACTCAGGACGGAGAACTCCGTGACCCATAGCATACTTCGCAACAAAAAGCGTACCTTGACGCTCGATCTGATACTCAGATTCGGTAGCAAGATCAAGCAACTTAACGGTTCCGACAGCAGCAGAGTGGGAAACAATTCCAACACTATTGCGGAAGTCACCGTTGTATCCGATACCACTAACACCAAACACATCATTGTTCGAAGCTCCGTCTCCAGAAGAAACAGCACTAAGATCAGTTGATGGAATGTGGTTGGATTTGTAGATGCTGATACCAGCGATTTGTGGGATCATTCCAGTAGCCAATCCGCCTTGACCTCCGATGTCAGCGTTAACTGCGGAAGTAAGGGAGAAGCTGTTGGAAGCGTCAGCACCAGTGATTAACTTGTAGTAATCGGATGGGCGAAGAACGCAGAAACGACCGTCGCTAGGAACATCGTTTTCGTCAAGCTTTTGAGCAGCGGTGAAGAATGCAGCAACGAGGTCAGCACCAGTGATAGCAGCAGGAGTACCTGGAGTATCAGGAGCAGAGAAGTCGTTGTTAGCAACATCAAGCTGTCCACCAACTTTACCGCCAGTAATGACAGCAGATGAACGAGCAGCAGCGATGAACACTTTAGCAAGAGCGGTGTCGAAACGAACTGCAAGAGCTTTACCCAACTCGTTAGCGTATACGCTGCGAATGTCGTAGTGATTCTTTACATCGTCGATGTTAGCCAAGAAAGTAGAAGCAACAAGCATCTTATCGATGGTGATGATTTGCTCTGCCTTCTTAATGTCGCTCAAGTAGCTGTTTCCAGCGTCAGCAATGTTTTCACCAGGAGTGTGGTAAGCAGCAGAAGCAATTCCGGTTACTGGGAACTGTGCTGATTTACCAGACTCAATGGTTCTGATTGTGTGTAGGGGCTTGAATACATTGCTTTCCTCAAAGGTTTGCAGAATTTCTCCGCTGAACTTTTTAAGGAACAAGGCATCTGTATCGCCAGCTGAATTAATCTGACCTACACGACTGGGGGAGGTATCTCCGTTAGCCATAATATATGATCTCCTATGTTATAAGTTATTGAATGTGTGATGATTACCAGTGACTTTCACATCTTTCGTCTTCACAGGATTGTCCTCCGCAGAGGGTCGAGGGACTAGTTGTTGCTAGTTGTCGATTAAATTTAAGTATAAGTAAAAGGGAAAAAGGCTTGACTGTCAACCTCTTCGACCACTTGGACCAAAGTAGAAACCAAGGATACAAGGTAGAATTACTGTGCATCCCATAAGGCTGATGTGTCCAGAAGATATAGTGAGTGGCTCTTGAGCTGCTTGCCAACTGATAAGTCCAAAGAAGAATTGATTGACTCCCTCTCCGTCTGCGTTGGTGATGGTGACGATTTCTGCGGTGGGGAAGAGGGTACACATGATGATACACGCACAGAGCGTAGACACCCCGATAACAGCAAGAATACGACGAGTAAAAGAAACAAACTCCCCAGCACCTTCTTTATGGAGGTTAGCTTGTAGTCTAAGGAAATTATCGTTGTTACGAGCCTCTCTCGCCATTTCAAGATCGTGCTTTTGTTGACGGGCTTCAAACACATATCCAAACACACCTTTAAGGATCGCCCCCATAGCAGTGCTACCACCGCCCGTAATAAATAACATAAGTAATTCACCCATCTTTTCACCACGCTCCTACTCTCATTTGATCTACTTTAGCTCGTAGAATATCTAACTCTTTCTCAAGATACTTCAATCGTTCAAACTGTTGATGGTCTGATGTTATCGGTGCATCTTGCATTTCCAACAGATGATCTAGGTCTGCTTTGGATTGTTCTGCAAACTTCTCTATGTGCATCATCCGTGCTGACAAGTCTCCAAGCATAGTACCCTCGTGTTGTACTCGACCAAGTCCGTTATCCAACTCATTGATCTTGTTCCATATAACACTGTATCCCCAAACCACGCTACCTACCACAGCTATTACTTTAGCCATGAATGCAAGGTTAGCTTTTACTTGTACATTATCACCTAGTTCTGTCGCCATAGACTTTATCATAAACAGAAACCCCTAGCTAGGGAAACAAATAAAGAGCGAAACAAAACCTAGCTAGGGGCTACTATGAATAATGAACTATCTACTATCTACTAAATATTACTGACTGCTAGTCGTCTGTCAATCTCTTCGTGGTATGCTTTATCACCACTGCGATAGCGTGGATCAGACTGTGCTCGTGCTAACTCCTGCATACTTTTAAAAGGCATGGTAGATACACCAGACACACTACCTTGGGTTAACTTAGGAGTAGACCCTGTAGCATTCTGATACCTGGCGTACAATCCTTGAACTGCTAATTTAGCTTGTTGAACTGTACCACCTGTGACCGCCTCATCAAAAGCATCGATCTCTTCTTGTGGTAAATTCTCATTCGCCCACTCTGCCATCGCATCGTATTGACCGTTCGCCACGCTTTGTATTTGAGCCTCTTCAGATTGTAATAATGCTTGCTGACCAGCTGCGTAGCTGTCAACTAAATCTCTAGGAAGTCCGGCTTTCTCTAAAGCGTTATAAGTTTCCTCACTAAGTTGACCGTCGTTTTCAAAGAACTCTTTACTAGCTTCCGCAATCGTTTGATATGCTTCACTAACATTCTCTTCAGTTTGTTCTTGTTTGTTCTCAGCTTCCGTTTCACTTTGTTCAACTTCTGCTTCATCTTCTTTAGCCCCTGCTCCCATTTTCTTTTCCAACTCGGAGTAGGCTCTCGCCATGTCTTCCGCACTCTTGAACTTCTCTGGGAGCCACTCCGGACGGTCGCTTTGGACTTCCTCGGTTTGCGGTTGCTCGGTGCTTGCTTTCTCTTCGGGTTCGATTTCGCTTGGTGCTTTCTCATTTATCTCTACTCGGTGTAATTCAGCCATAGTTTGTTATTCCTCTTGTGGTTGTTGTTGTGCCATGTACTGCTCCTGTGCTGCGTTGATAGCTGGTGCTACTGCGGGTGCTCCGAGTTTCTGTGCCATCTCCATCATCTGAGCTTGTTGCATAGCTTGTTGAATTTCTTCTTCTGTCTTGATTAGTCCTTCAGTCTCAATACCAAGAGCAGTAGCACGACGCTTGAAGTAGTCAGATACATTTAAGTATTGATTAACTGCTTGTGGTCCTACTATCTGATTAGCACCTGCTAAGAACATATCCAATCTGTTAAGATCATTACCACGACCAAGTGCTTCAACACCAGTAACAATAGTAGGCTTAACAATATCTTTAGGTATCTTAGGTAGACGCTTGCTCTTAGACATCTTGTCCATCAAACGACTGACAATAGGAAGCTGTAGCTCTTGAGATAACAGAGAGTAGAGACCACCAAGTGCAGCTTCAAGCTCTTGACTTAACATGCGTATCTCTTCAGCAGTCACTCTCTCTGCATCTCTAACAACTCCCGATGTCAAAAGAAATGCCTGTGAGAGACGATCTGTTATACCATTCATTGTGGCTTGTGCAGTCCGGAAGTCATTGAACTTATTCAACTGCAACACAGATACATCTCCTTCCGACCCTTGTACAATCGCACCGTTAGGAGCTTCAGCTAATGTCCGTGCTCTTGTTGTACCATTCGGATTAACCATGAACAATACTTTAGCTGCTGCTGCACTACCTTCTACGATTGCTTTAGTCAGTGCTTCTAAACTCTTTAAGTCTCCGAGGTACTCTTCAACAAATCCTCTGCCGTAGTCCTCTCCATCAATCTGGGTGTAGCGTAACGGGAGCCACGGGGACTTATCAATCGGATACTCACCCATACTTTCCTCGATGAGCATACCTTTGACATCCTGGTAGACTTTGTACTTGTCATCTTCTCTGATGATTGCGGTGTAGAGGTCACAGCTGTTCTCCTTTTCTTGACGGTATACTTCATCTCTTACAGATTCAGGAAGCATCATAGGAGCTACAGTTTCTTTCACTGCTATGTGTGTAACATTACCCATCGGGTCTCTCTTGACTACATAACGATCAAGCTTGAACACACGCATACCACCTTCGTCCGGTAAGTACAACAAACTGTTACCTGTTATAAGTAAGTTCTTAAGTGCTTGGAAGATACCGTTCCTGAAGTTCTGTACTTCTACTTCCTGTGATACACTACGCTCTACATCAGCTAATGCTTTCTCTAAGTCTGTGCGTAACTGCTCACCACCCTCTGGTCCTAACTCCTGCTTTGCTTTGTCCAGTTCGTATCTATCTATAACCAAACGGAAGAACGGAGCGTTAGGTGGTAACAGTGCTAACAATAACTTACTGCTAAGATTCAGTACACCTCTAGCTCCTATACCTTGGTACGGTGTGTAGTACTTAGTAGCGTAGTTGTGTCCGTCAGGTGGTAGCACATAAGGAAGTGTAAGCTCAGAAGATGTACGACCTCTGTCTAAGAATGACCACCGTTGGTTCTCCAACGAGTGATATAGCCCTTGGGCTGTTTCGTGCATGAAGATTATATAGTTGTTACAGCTATCCCGTACTTCTTACTAAGATAACTAAATACTGTATTCATGTTTGAGTCGGATAAAGCACTATCAAACACCATAAACTCAGCTAGGAAATTAGGAGACTCATTGACTGTAGTAGAGAGCAAATCATAAGTAGCACCATTATTAAATATAGTACCCGTTGGTATGGTCGTTTCCGTATCTGCTGAAACAGAACCATTAACAAAAGATTCAATCAAAGATGTACCAACTCTTAATCCGTAAAGGAATATATTTTCGCTTAAACCAATCTCTGAGTCTGTTGTAGCAAACGCTATATTTCCTACACCCCCAAGATCATCAACTGCTATTCGGAGATTAGTCCCAAAAGGAACCTGTGTAACTAGTCTTAAAGAAGTATCACTACTGAAAATTATGCTGTCAGCATTCTGAGGGTAAATCAGTCCCACAAAAAACAAAGTAGACGGGCTTGCAGCTATTTGACTAGATGCAGTTCCTGTAAAACTTAATTGGTCAGTATCGTAATTTAAAAATGTATTATTGTAAGTGCCTAAGTTCTTAACTATTTTAGGTCGAGAGTTAACGACAGATTGCGTAAAATCAAAACCGTTACCAGACCTATCCGCCCAAGCACCTACTCTTTCATTCATTGCTGACACTGAATTACTTTTTAAATGGTCATCGTAGAAATCGCTATTAGCACCGTCCAACCATAGGTGTGGACTTAAACCTGTGATGTCTGAATCATTGTACAACTGAGCATTGTCTTGATATTCTTTCCAAGCTGTGCCGCTGTATACGATAACTTTATTGGTATCTGTTTCAAACAATGTATCACCAGCAGCTGGAGAACCAGGTCTAGTAGAAGATGTGCAGGTTAGTAATGTACTCATTTAATTATATATTTTTATAAACATACCAAGACGATCCGTCCCAGATGTAAAAGTCCTCAGTGTCTGTTCCGTAAGCTATTGTTACTTCTCCTGATGGGTTGGTTGGTGTAGATGCCGCTATGTTAGCTTCTGTATCTCTCGTTGATATATTAAATCCTCCAGCAGCAAATACTGTACCTACTACCCCAAGATTAAATGTCGGAAGAACGAACATTATGCAGCAGTATCTCCAGCAAGAACAAAGGTGTCAGCTGCGTAAGCTACTATACTAGCTACTCCGTACTGAGCGTTGATCTTGGTGTGGGATTGTCTGTTATTAACGGTAGTACCGGAAGCACTGAAGCTTACTTGACCTGCTCCCTTTTGTACAAAGCTACAATTAAAACCAGCTCCTAAACCACTTGGTACTGTGACAGTTACAGCAGAAGCATTATCTAACACAACTACTTTACCGTTGTCTCCAGCTACTAATGTATATGTGGTTCCTGTTTGATCGTTAATAGAAGCACCGAAGTTACTGATCGCATTACCGTTAAAGTCGTAGCTTGATAAGTTAGAGGCAGACGCTTGCCCCATTAAATTGGTAACGGTTACTTTCTTAGTGGTGGGTGTACCTGCTACATCGTCAACGATTGCCACAATGTCAGCACCTGCTGGTGTCGTCAGCTCGGTAAGTTCTGTAATTTTTTTATTAGCCATGATTATGCTGGTTCAAATAATAATATTTCGTTTAGTTCTGTTGTCAATGGTTCACTAGCTTCTGTAAAGATTGCTCCGTCAACTTGTGGTGCATCAAATCCGTAGAGCTTTTCAAAAGCAGGTCGAATAAAGTTACCAGGGAATGCGATGATACCGCTGGGCTTTTCAAATCCTGATGTAAACTCAATCGACATTATAGGGAGTCAACAGTTCCGGTAGCGTAGACGCTGTGGGTTCCTGCTGTATATGCACTTACATTAGCTCTTAGCTTTTCGTAGTGTCCCATGTCATCTCGTACCATAACCGATCCTTCGGCTGATACTGATTGACTGTGTACTACATGCCAAGCTCCTCCAATGTAAGCTTCTATATCTACGGTTGCAGCTCCAGCGGACTCAGTGGCTATGACAAATGTCCAACCCTTAGAACGCTCAACTGAGAATGCACTACCCGCTCCTGAAGCAGAGACAGATGAGAGTAGCGTCTTTTTATCAAGTGTGCGAAGGCTCATAATTTATTTATATATATATATTAGTTGTTACTGTGAAAGCTGTACTCCGGTTCCGGTCTGACCACCCATACCTAATGTAGGACGACGCACTGTTAACTGACGAGTTCCTCTTCTCTTACCCATTGTAGTACTAGCTGCTCTAGCTCTTGTAGGCTCTACTCTCTCAGCGGTAGCCGTTGGAGGAGGAGGTGGTGGAGGCGGAGGAGGAGGTGGTGGTGGTGTGGATGATCCGAAACACATAGCTATTTTAAGTCTTTAGTGATGATGTTGTCTTGTAACTGTTCGTCGTAAGTCTGTTGTAAATAATTAATTACACTTCTTTGTCCTACTTTAAACCATACATCTCTATCAGAGTCTGTCAAGAGGGGACATTTATCGGGGAACAGTTTGTCAAGCTTTTCTATCAAAGACTTACTCAACGCTGGTAATACTATTTCTTCATTGTTCATCTCTATAACTTATATCTGATAGTTCTTGTGGCAGCTTTCCTTCTTTGATCTTTTGCTCCGTCCATATCCAAGCTGAAGCATTCCACAGTATAGCACCCGCATGGTCTTCAGAGTTGTCCCCCTCAGCCAGCCCCAACAAATGTCTAAACATCGAGTCATACAATCTACTTAGTGGGAATCCTTGCTTCCAGTTGTCGTCTCCGTAAAGCTTTCCGCCAGCTTCAAATCTTTTGGCGAGACTGCGTAAGGCGACCGGAGGTATAAGGCTGGGTCGTCCCCGTCCATCGTCCCCATCACGCCTTGCCCCAGTGCTGAAGTTTCTAGTATATCCTTGGTTTGGTAGTTCTTCGGTGTCCATAGTTTCTTTATTGTTTTAGTTCTGAAGCAGTAGTTCTCTGCTCGTAGTAATCGTGCCATCCATGCATTCATTAAAGCATCTTGTTCAGTAAGTCCTGCTTTCTCGTACATGCTGACAACAGTTTCCCAAGTGTATCCGTATTTATCCAATACTTTCTTAGCAGCTACTGGTCCTACCTTTGGTACACCACTGTATCCATCTGTTGAATCTCCGGTCAGCGTTTGTATCAAGTGGAAGTTATCTGCTTCTTCTACTGATGGTTGGTGGTACTCTCCTTTGTTGTAATCGTAGAAGATACCTGGTACACTCTTGAAGTCTTTGTCTATGCTAACAATGATCGTCTCTTCATCCATTGCTTTATCTGTTGCAAGGATAGATATAACATCGTCTGCTTCCAAGTTAGCCCACAGCACACCACCAAGTTCATCGATGATCCACTGCTTTACTTGTCTAAGTATTATAGGTAGTCGGGACTTAGCTCTGTTACTTTTATAGTCAGGGTACAGCTTGCGTCGGAAGTTAGCACGGTCTGACAGGCACAGCACTACATTCTCACACTTCAACTGATCTCTGAACTCTTGTATCTTATTTATAACACGAGCTTTAGCTAATGCCATGTCTGCGTGTACAGTCCACAGTTCTTCCTTCCATTGTATAGGTTCTTCTGCGACAACAGCTGCCTCGAAAGCGAGGACATCTGCGTCTATTAATAGTGTAGTTTTACTCATAGTATACGCTCCAATTGTTTTGATATTTCTTGTATTTACTCTTACTTGGGTTCTCTGGATACAAACGAATTGTCATAGATGTAATTATATTTCTAGGTATCATCCACCACTCGTTTAAAGGTGCTAGATAAATAGCAACGACATCAATGAGGTCAGACATATGCTCCTTCGATGTACACCCGCTTGCTGTGTTTACATTGTAACACCGTTCAGTCTTACAAGATGTACTCTTTACTTGTACCTTTAGATCACCTGCCGGACAGTGTACGATATAGTCCCACGGCATAGGAGTCGTTGGAGTGTGTGGTTCAAAGTCCCGCTCTAAACATTCTGTTATGAAGCGTGTCTCTGCGATGGCTCCTATCCGTTGTGCGTTTGATGATGGCATGGTAAGGTCTTGTGTATCATAGAGGTATGCAAGGGTAGTGTACATGTCGTATTGTATCTCGTCCATAATTAATCTCTATACTCCCAACTAATTAGGTAAGCTAGAAACTTCTTTAACAGATCAATGTCGTCTTTAACTTTACCCATTGATTGATTACATCTGTTACATAACAAACCTCTTATCTTCCCTGTCTTGTGGCAGTGGTCTACATCTAACAATCTTTTGTTACCAGGACTCTGACCGTGCCTATCACAGATAGCACACTTACCCTTCTGTTTCTGTAGCATAACATCATAATCTTCAGGTGTTATTCCGTATCTAACTTTCAGATGCTGCTTACGACACAACGCTTTGAAGTGATCTGAGTTTTCATCCATCCACTTGCGTTGTTGTACACGCCTACAATCCTTACAAGTTTTTCTGTATCCTGTTTTAGATTTCTTACAGCGTGTGAACTCTTCAAGTGCTTTGGTCTCTCCACATTTAGTACAAGTATCTGTCTTCATATCAATGAGTCTCCGCCCATGTTGTACCTACTTTGTACTCACCGTCGAGTTGTACATTCAGCTTCAGTTCTTTACCAGCTACACGAATCGCTTTCACTGCTAACTTACCGAAGTCATCTGCGTGTTGTGGTATTACTTCTGCTTGGAACTCGTCGTGGATGTTAGCAACAAATGCATACTCTCTACCGTGCTGCCACTTACTCTTACCGAGTGCATGATATAACTGTATCAAAGCTACCTTCATACACACTGCTCCGGCTGATTGTAACAACATGTTCAGTGCTGCGTGACTACTGCGTATCCGTAACACCCGACCGTCCAGTCCCATCAATGTACCACCGTTCTCTACTTTCTTTTGGATAGCATCTTGTAGTCTCTTCAGAGCTGGTAGGTTATCTAAGAACTTACGCTTCAGTTGCACTCCTTCTTTAGCACCACCTCCTACGATTTCACCCATGAGTTTTGGTCCAGCACCATAGAGTAGAGCATAGATCATTGTCTTAGCTTGGTCTCTGTTGTCTAACCCTGCTCGTTCCATGTTGAATGTATGGATGTCTCCTTCTGTTACGATCTTTCCGTACTGACCACCGTCGTAGAATGCTAGGTAATGTGCTAACATCCGTAGCTCCAACCCACTAGCATCACATCCCACCAACTTCATACCACTACCCGCACCGAATAAATCCCGACACTCTTCACCATACGGTACACGACAAGCTGGAACCTGTGCTACATTTGGATTGCTGTGTGTACATCTTCCCGTCACTGCTCCATTTGTATTCACCGCTCCGTGTATCCGTCCGTTCTTAGCCAGCTTCAACCACGCTTGTTCTCCCTCTGCTAACTGACCAAGTCTTTTCTGTACCAAGAGATAGTCTAACAACTTAGCTGCTATTGGATGATCGATCTTCTTCAGTACGCCCTCATCTACTTTAGGTGTGGTAGCATCTTGTTCTACTGGTAACTCGTATCCGAGGTCAGCTAATGCTGCTGCTATCTGTGGTCTACTACCAGGATTAAACAGTGTAGTCTTTTGTTTGTTACCGCTCTTCTTAGCTTCCTTTAACAAGGTCTGCTTCAGACCCCTAGCTTTCAATATCTCCTTTAGTTTTACCTTGGTCTCAGCTTTGATAAGTTCTACTCCATCTTCTCTGTCTAATTGTAACACCCAACCAGCTGGACTCTTCATCTCTTCCACCTTGGGTGATACCATCTGTTGCAACTCGTCCTTCAACTCAGCACGAATAGATGTCAGCTTAGCGGTTAACTTGTCTGCTTTATCAAGATCAAAGCTGAATCCGTGCCGTTCTTGTTGAGCGATGATAAATGCGAACCAATGCTCGATGCTCATCATTACATTACTAGGGTCCTGCTTAATCAAATAATCGTACAACAACTGTGTAACTATACAGTCTCTCTCACAGTACTTCTTCATCTCTTCATTATAGTGATCGAACGCACCGTCCTCTTCTCCGTATGTCAGCTTCGTAGCTTTACCCATCCGGTGTCCCCAAGCTTTCAGACTGTGACTACCTACAAGTTTAGGATCGAAGTTATTACGACCGAAGTCCTCGTTGCGTAGGTCAGAGAAGATACACCTAGATAATACTAAGGTATCTACTACTTTAACAAGAGGCGGGGAGAATCCGTACAGCTTCTTCAAAGCAGGTATATCAAACTTAATAACATTGTGTCCGACGATACGGTCTGCTTCTGCTAGTGCTGTCAGTCCACGGTGTATACTATCTCCCGCAAATGTCACCATCTTCGGAGTCATTGGATCGTACACAGACAAGCAGTGTACAGTGTGTAAGTCCGTCAGATTAGTGAAGTCCTCAAGAGCATTTGTTTCTATATCAAAGAATAGTGTTCTCATATTTGTTTTTAGAATGGTTCATTATTTGTTTCTTCATTGAAGGTACTAGCCCTCTCCTCCTCGGTGCACCTACCTGTATCACAGTTGTAATACAATGTACTACAGTGTCCGGTCTCACCGCTGAATCGATTCTTCAGTACTCTTACTTTTGTTTCGTTAGATAGTCTGTCGCTTTGTTGGTTGCGTTCCAGTCCGATGACCATGTCCGATAGCTGTGCGATTGCTTGTGACCCTCGGAGGTGGTGCAGACTTACTCGTCCACCCTCTTCATGTCCAGTATCCACACGCTTCAAGTGACTGACCAATACCATACCGCACCCTGTCTCCTCAACTAGAGATCGTAGCTTGGTCATAGTATTATCAATCAGTCTGCGTTCATCGTCTCCCTGTATCCCACTGACAACAATCGATAGGTGATCTAAGAATATCCACTTACAATCAAAGCCCTTAATTAAGTACCTTATTTTGGACAGAAGATTGTCGGACTCCATACTCCCGAAGTGATCGTAGGTGTAGAACTTACCGTTGCCAACAGTCTTATCGAACGCAGGTCTCATCTCCTTCTCATCTAACATATCATCGTCAAGGTGTAGTGGTTTGTTCATGTGAATACCAAGGATACCTAGTGCTGTACGCCTGACAGATTCTTCAAGAGCTATATAACCTACCGTCTCACCCAGTCCTAACAGATGGTGTGCTATCTCACGACAGAACAGACTCTTACCGATACCACTACCAGCAGTAACAGTAACAAGTTCTCCTAGTCTCATGCCATGTGTTATGTGATTCAGTCCGATAAACGGATACGGTTTGCTTTTGTGTTCCTCCTTGTGGCTGATAACATCCCACAACTCCTTACCGTTTACGATACCGTCCGGTCTGTACTCACGAGCGTCAAACAAGCAGTCTACTAGTTCCTTTGATCTACCTGCTAATAACATATCGTTAGCATCCTTTAGTGGTAGCTCTGCGATGTGTGCCTTACCGGGACTTAGCATACTAGCACAACTTGCTGCACCCTTTCTTCCTGTGTCGTCGTTATCAAAACAGAATATTACTTTCTCGTAACGCTCGACCCAATCTAAAGCATGCTTAAAGTTTTGCATACTACTAGCTGCACCATTCGGTATTGATACCACCGCCCAGCGATTGTCTAGGATTTGTGACACAGATAAAGCGTCGATCTCACCCTCACATATTATTAGGCGACGACCTCCATCTCTCCATAAATGCTGACCGTATAGACCTTTAATCGTACCTGTAGTAGCGAAAGACTTGTCAGCGAATCGTATCTTTTGACCCATGATAGCACCATCTTTATTACGATAGTTAGCTATCTGTACTCCTTTGTTTCTATACTCTCCTCTCCAGTATCCCCACTTCTTACAGGTATCTTCGTTTAATCCTCTCGCAGGTATAGACTCTGGTTTGCCTTGTGCAAAATCACTCGGTGTTGTGTCTGTCACTCTAGCTCTCCCTCCATGTCTACCTCTGTGTTCATTACATGAGAAGCAGTGTGTACTCCCGTCGTCGTTGGTGGAACAGGCATCACTTGCTCCGCAGTCGGGACAGTCATGGTGTGTTTTGATAAAAGCCATGACTTAGGTATTGTTTGGTGTGCATATTTTATTCCTTTCTTTTCGCACCAAGCTGCGTAGGTGGTGTCGCTTCCTTTACGGATTTTGTTTCTCGCATTCTGAAACACCAATCTAATATCTAGATGTGGATGTTGCTCTCGTACCAACAAATGTTTCTTACGATCTTCTACTGTCCATACTCCTTTAGCTTCGATGATAATATCACCAACGATAAAGTCAGGTGTGTAGGTTGCAGTCTTAGTATACTCCAACTTCAAAGTCTCGTACTGAAAGCTGACACCACCACGCCTAAGCTGTGATGCTAACTTTTCTTCGAAGCCTGATCTGTAATTAGAAGTTCGACGACAGGATTTCTTCTTCCGTTTCTTCCGCATCGAATCCACCCTCTAAGTTTTCACCGCCATTAACAAATCCTTCTTCTTCAGTAGTGAATCCGAACGCAGATGCTGCGATACTGGATACTCCACCTTCTCCAAGTTTAAGGACTTGTACTGCTTGCAACTCAAACGATACTCCGAATCCCATCGATGCTGTGTACCAGAACTTAGGACGGAACGCTACATTAACTGTGCTACCTCCATATACTTTTACTTCAGGATCAAGGTGTTTACCAGCGGAATCATACAGAGCAATAGACAAGT
>Ga0208898_1000449_pt1 | contig 31972 bp, 38 predicted proteins | sample VirMetDEL_Mar_4_FD_184513 | JGI IMG/M metagenome (GOLD analysis project Ga0208898, IMG submission 184513) | Aqueous microbial communities from the Delaware River and Bay under freshwater to marine salinity gradient to study organic matter... | ecosystem: Environmental > Aquatic > Marine >... | reverse complement strand
GTAAAACGCCTTTACACCCGGTCTGCTATGCAAGATATTGATATCAAAGATATCTTTTTATGTATGCGCGCGCTTGGCGCCCTAGCCTTTGCGTTTTTTGGCCCCCCTACCCTGCCGGTCGCGGGGGGTGACGTACGTATAACCTGACAGATACCGATTTTTCGCAGAAACCCCCCTACCCCCGCCACTTCCCGGCCAAGCCCCCCTCACAAAAAAATTATAATTTTTAGCTTGAATAGTGTTAAGGCGCTCGTTATGTACCGCCTTACCAACAAAGGAGATGGAATATGGCTGTTTATGGCTACACCCGTGTGTCCACTGAGGACCAAGTTGAGAATACCAGCCTGGATGATCAGGCCCGCCAGATAAAAGGTATTTCGATTACCCACGATCTGGAACTAGATCACATCTATGAAGAGAAAGGCGTATCGGGCGCGGTCCCGCTCCTGCGCCGAGAAGAAGGCTGCAAGCTGGCGTTTCTTCGTGAAGGCGACACTGTAATTGTATCGAAGCTCGACCGAATGTTCCGTGACGCCAGGGACGCACTGAACGTCATTGGTGATTGGGAGGAGGCCGGAATAAACCTTATTATTAACGGCTATGGCAACGTCATGGACAAGAACAACCCGAACGGTCGTTTCATGCTCGAAATCATGGCGGTGTTTAGTGGTGAAGAGCGCCGCAGGATCAAGGAGCGCGTACTCGCAGGCCGCAGGGCCAAGAAAGAGGCCGGTGGTTTTCTGGGCGGAGAGCCGCCATTTGGTTATTCGTTATCAGGTAAGGGCCGAGGATCGCGGCTGCGCGAGAACCCCGAAGAGCAAGATGCGATTGTGACGATGAAAGCTGCGCGCTTGAAAGGCTACAGTTACCGCGACATAGTCAAGATCATTGCCAAGAAGCATGGCATCGACATCAGCCATGTCACCGTTCGCAAGATCATTACAGGAGAGCATTATGACTTCGTCCACCAGCCCTAAGACAAAGAAGAAGGCTACGAAGCCTAAAACGACAAACCCGTCCAGAGCCGCCAAAGCTGCAAAGGAAGCTGCGGACTTAATGTCCCAGAGCAGCCAGCAGCAGCCAAACTTCTTTTTGCAGTTTTTGAAGAAGTATAAAGACGATCCGGCTGGTTTCGTGCGCGATGTTCTGCGCGTCCGCCCAGACCCGTGGCAAGTCAAGTTTCTTGAAGCGATCAGCAAAGGCCACCGCCGTATCTCGGTGCGATCCGGCCACGGCGTAGGCAAGTCTACTGCGGCATCCTGGGCGATGTTACATTACTTTTTGACGCGCTATCCGGTGAAGGTGGTCGTCACCGCGCCGACATCCAGCCAGTTGTTCGACGCCATGTTCGCCGAACTCAAGCGGTGGGTCAATGAGTTGCCAGATGTTCTGAAGACGTTGGTTGAAGTTAAAAGTGACCGTATCGAACTCAAAGCATCGCCGACTGAAGCCTTTATTTCTGCGCGTACCTCGAGGGCGGAGACTCCCGAAGCGTTGCAGGGTATTCACTCGGACCATGTTTTGCTGGTGGCCGATGAGGCGTCTGGTGTTCCAGAGAGCGTGTTCGAGGCTGCGTCGGGTTCGATGTCTGGCCATAGCGCCACGACCTTGCTTCTAGGTAACCCGACCAGAAACACAGGTATGTTTTACGACACGCACAATCGCCTCAAAGGCGAGTGGAAGACTTTTCATGTGTCGTGTCTCGACAGCCCGCGTGTGTCCGAAGACTTCGTCAAGGAGATGCAACTACGATATGGCGAAGATAGTCCCGCCTATCATGTGCGCGTTCTAGGTAACTTCCCGCCACGCGAAGAAGACACCGTGATCCCCGTTGAACTGATTGATGGAGCTATGAACCGCGACATGGGCGTGAACGAGAACGCTGCTGGCGTGTGGGGTCTGGACGTTGCGCGTATGGGTAGTGACGCCAGCGCCCTAGCCAAGCGCCGAGGTTCCGTCGTCGAAGAGATACAGACCTGGAAAGGGCTGGACTTGATGCAGTTGACGGGGGCTGTCGTGGCCGAATACGAGGCACTGCCGCCCAGCAAGCAGCCAGTCGAGATATTAGTCGATAGTATCGGGCTAGGTGCGGGTGTTCTTGACCGTCTGCGTGAATTGGGCTTGCCAGCCAGAGGTATCAACGTGGCGGAAAGCCCGGCGATGAAAGGCACATACGCCAATTTACGGGCCGAGCTTTGGTTTAAGGCCAAAGCCTGGCTGGCAAATCGTGATGTGAAGATACCTAAAGATGAAGTCTTGTTCGCCGAATTAGCTGCGCCAAGATATAGCTTTACCTCCGCCGGCAAGATGCAAGTCGAGAGTAAAGAAAGTATGAAGAAGCGCGGCCTTGGCAGTCCCGACAAAGCTGATGCGTTATGTCTTTGTCTAGCCACAGATGTATCTACGGCGTTGCATGGATACTCACTGTCCGCCGCAAACAAAGGCCCGCTGCGCAGAAACATTAGGGGGCTTGTGTAATTAGACTATATTAGACTATATTAGACATAGCTCCTCTGCTTAGGGTAGAGCGGCGCGAATAGGGTTTTCCTCCTCTCCTTCCCTTATTCGTTGCTTTAGGGGGTCGGTGCGCGCAATCACCGGCCCCCTTTTATTTAGACAAAACAAAGTGTATTGTCGTGTCTCTGAAAGTTGACGGAGGGGGTCCGTGAATGACAGAGACGAAAACTTGCAGTCGCTGTAATCACGAGCGGCCAATAAAGGAATATTCTAGCAGACGCACGTTCTGCAACAGATGTCATAATCTTAACCGCAGATATAAACTTAACTACGCCGAACTTGTAGATTTGCTTGAAAGTCAGAACGGCCAGTGTGCTATTTGTTCATGTGAGCTAGATGTTGAAACTGACAAACATGGCCGTCAAAGCGTCGTAGATCACTGCCACGACACTAACATTGTACGCGGAATTTTATGCCATCTCTGTAATCTCATGCTAGGCTATGCAAAAGATCGCGCAGTTGTGTTACAAGAGGCAATTCTGTATTTGGACAAAAAGCGTTCCGCCGAGCGTAAATAGGACAAACTAGATGGCGAAATACCGCGACAACAGTAAACCCTCCGACGAGGAAATTGACATGGCCGCTAACGGCGAGATGCCGGAGGACATGGAAGAAGAGGAGTTTCAGGGCGTCACTGAAGACGACTTACACGGTATTGTCTCAGCCGAGATAGATGACGCCGTCGATTATGTTGATGATGTTATCAGCCCCCAGCGAGCGACAGCCGGCGAATATTACAAAGGCGAGCCGTTCGGAAACGAAGAAGAAGGTCGCAGCCAAGTCGTATCAATGGACGTGCGCGACACCGTCCAGGCTATCATGCCGTCAATCATGCGCGTGTTCTTTTCCGCCAACAATGTTGTCGAGTACGCGCCGAACGGGCCGGAAGATGTGCAGAGCGCCGAGCAGGCGACGGAATACGTCAACTACTGTCTGACCCGCGATAATAACTTTTTCAACGTCTGTTACTCGTCTTTCAAAGATGCGCTGATCCGTAAGAACGGTATCATGAAAATTTGGTGGGACGAAGAGAAGAATGTCGAGACTATCGACTATACTGGACTAGACGAACAATCCTTCACTGTTCTGGTATCCGACCCTGACGTAGAACTTCGTGACGTTGAAATTGAAACCTCGGAAACAGAAACTGTCGGCCCCGATGGTATGATGATGATGTCGCAGACGCCTGCGACGTACTCTTGCACCGTTGTCCGCACAACAACTAAGGGCCGCGTTGCTGTAGCGTCTGTTCCGCCTGAAGAGTTTCTGATCGACCGCCAAGCGAAATCTCTGGAAGAAGCCGAATTTGTCGGCCACCGCCGGTATGTAACTGTCTCCGATCTTGTTAAGATGGGCTACGACCTCGACGAGATTGAAGACCTTGGCTACGAAACAACCGAAGACTTTAATGGGAACGAAGAAGCCTTCGACCGGAATCCGGACGCAACGATACTTGGCGCGGGCCGAACAGACCTCGCAAGCCGTAAGATCGAATATATTGAAGCGTACCTCTATGTAGATATGGACGGCGACGGTATCGCCGAACTGCGCCGTGTCTGTGTCGGGGGCAGCGCCTACCGGATTTTGCACAACGAACCGTGCGATCACATCCCGTTTGTAGACTTTTGTCCTGATCCAGAGCCACATACCTTCTTTGGTATGTCGATTGCGGATGTCGTTATGGACATCCAGCTTATCAAGTCGAATATCCTGCGTAATATGCTCGACAGCCTGGCGCAGTCTATCCACCCGCGTACTGCTGTTGTCGAAGGTCAAGTCAACCTCGAAGACGTAATGAACACCGAAGTAGGTGGTATCATTCGTATGCGCGCACCGGGCATGGTGCAGCCGTTCTCCCAGCCCTTTGTCGGCCAAGCAGCGTTCCCGATGTTGCAGTATATGGATGAACTGCGTGAGAACCGCACAGGTATCAGCAAGGCCGCTGCGGGTCTTGATGCAAACGCGCTTCAGTCGTCTACCCGCGCTGCGGTCGCGGCGACAGTCACCGCAGCACAGCAGCATATTGAACTCATCTGCCGTATTTTTGCAGAGACGGGTATGAAGAGCCTGTTTAAGAAGGCGCTGTATCTTGTGACGACGTATCAAGACGCGCCGCGTATGGTTCGTCTGCGCAATCAGTTTGTGCCGATTGACCCGCGTGTGTGGGATGCGAATATGGATGTTCTCGTCAATGTTGCGCTTGGCACTGGAACTAACGAAGAGAAACTGGCGTTCCTCGCACAAATCGCCCAGAAGCAGGAAATGCTGATCCAGCAAGGCGGTGTGCAGAACAACCCGCTCGTTGATCTGGGGCAGTATCGTAATACCCTGGCGCAGATGTTGGCCTTGGCTGGGTTCAAAGACCCCAATATGTTCTTTAAAGACCCTGCCACTCAGCCACCACCGCCACCTCCCCCGCCACCGCCACCTTCGCCTGAAGAAATCTTGGCGCAAGTGCAGGCGCAATCTATTCAGGCCGACATCCAGAAGAAAGCCGCCGAACTTGAACTTGAACGCGAAGAGATGCTTCGTAAGGATGATCGTGAGCGCGACAAGATCGATGCAGACGTAATGTTAAGAGCAGCGGAAATCGAGGCAAAGTATAACACTCAAGTTAATACCGCCAGCATTCAAGCCATGATGCAGCGTGACCGCGAGTTTATGAAGCAGGCCATGCAGCCTGCTCCGGCTCCTGCGCCGATGCCCATGCCTGCCCCAGAGCCTGCGCCGATGCCGATGCCGGAAGGCCCGATGCCACCAGAAGGGATGATGTAATGGCGCTACTTCCTACCATGTATGATCCGCTCGTTACTCCAGACACGATAGCGTCCCTGCTGCCTCGCGCTGAGTATCAAGGCGGGCCTGCGCAAATTACGATGCCTTCCGCGCCGCCTATTACGAATACGCGAGTGGTGCAAGTTGCGCCGGAGCAGAAAGTGCCTGCATCAGTCCCAACGCCTACACCAACTCCGACCCCTACGCCAGTCTACGATCCGGTTGCGGATATGTTTGTCAGAGGCGCCAACAAGTATGTCTTGGATGAAAAAGGTAATGTTGTTCAGGTGCCGCAAGACACTGGCTTTATACCTGACACGTCCGGCGGTATGGTCAGCACACTTGATCCAAATCTGCGCAATAAAGCAGTCAGCGCCGGTTTAAGTCCTGAAAACATTGCTGCACTAGCTGGCGACATGCGTGTCCTTCCGTCGTATACGCCGCCCACCGCGTCAACACCCCTCAGCGCATTCCGCAATCCTTCTGAAAACGCCGCCCTCGACTGGATGTCTCTTGACGACCAGCTAGGCTATTTCTTCTCAACTAACGCAGCCAACCCTGCGGACGTGAAAGGCAACCCAAGCGCGTTCGTGCCTCTCGATGAGAACGCAGGCTACCGTTTGTACGACGCTCGCACTGGCCAGTACGTAGCTGAAGGCGTAGGCGCGCAAGGTCTGCAAGACGTTTACTCTATGGCGCAGAACCTATCTGCTACAGGTGGCACAAATGCCGATTGGCGCGTAGAGATGCGCAAGTCCGGTAGCGAGAGTTGGTCTACTATGGCGCGGGACAAGCCCAAGAGCGACGCTCTTGGCAACATTCTTGGCGACATAGCTCTTGGCGCGGGCGTAGGCTTGTTGGGCGCGGCGACTGGTGGGCTAGGCTTGGCTGCGGTTCCAGCGGCGCTTGCGGGCGGCGCGGCAGGCGGGGCGCTTAGTGCAGCAGGTGCGAATGTTACCGACATCGCGCTCCCTGTTGCTGGGGCGATGATTCCCGGTGTCGGCCCCGTACTCGGTGCCACATTAGGCTCTGCGGCGTCTAGCACCGTGCAAGGCCGTTCTCTTGAAGACACATTGTTGCGCGCTGGCCTTACCGCTGGGACAGCGGGACTTATGCAGGGAACTGGCTTGGGGAAAGACATTTCAAGCGCGCTGGGCGTAGGCCAGAGCGCAGCCGAAAGTGCTATAGCGCAAAAAGCCGCTGAACAAGCAGGTAACATTCTTGTAGAGCGCAGCCTTGCCCCGCTTATCGAATCTGGCGCGGGATCGGTAGTTTCTTCTGTTTTACCAGACCTTGCGGGGACACAGACTGGTGTCCCAGAAGTCGCGCCAACTGAAAATCAAATTATTGTGCCGGGAACGCGACCTTCGTCTACTTTTGCAAAAGCTGTTGAACCTTTTGCGTCAGGCGTAGCTAATGCGCTGGGATCAGACGGTATACCGACGACGGAAGGCGAGCCTATTATTGTGGAGGAAACGCGGCCTACTGTTGACGAAGCCTCCTCGCCAGAATTTATGGCGGGGCTTGCAGGCGCTGCGGCTGGAGCAGGCGTCCCGACGACGGAAGGCAAGCCTATTATTGTAGAAGGGCCGCTCCTAGAACCTATGCCTGGCGCCGAAGAACTTATTGGCGCAGCAACTGTGGGATCAGTGGCGGCAGGTGCGCTTCCTACTGGCGGTATACTTCAAAGCGGCCAAACGCCGACAGATGGCACGACCACTATGGGGACAGGCATCAGCCTGCTCGACGAAATCATTAAATACTACAGCCTCGGCTCTATCGGCCTCGACGCTTTGGGCGGGGTATTGGGTCTTGGCGGCGGCGGCGGCGGTGGGGCTACCGCGCCGTATGTTTCGCAACTTGGGCCTATGCCGACGTTTACTCGTGGCGAGTTCCAGCCATATACCGGCGACTATGAAACCTATGGATTTGGACCAGAGTTTAACTTCTTTGGCGGCTCCGCGCCGATTACCCCTACTGCCCCAGCGACGGGTGTACTTGGACCTAACACTCCAGTAGACACAACACTCATATGACCAAAGAAGAAATTATAGCAAAAGCTAATCACGCCAAGCGTCTTTTGGAGGACGAAGTGCTGCTCGATGCGTTCAGCACTGTTGAGGAGGATATATTCAAGGAATGGCGTTCGTCCGAAGTCAATGACTACGATAAACGAACTGATCTATTTCTCACGCTCAAATGCCTTGAGCGTTTGGAAGCCCGACTCCGGGCAATCCTCGATGATGGAACTATTGCGTCGAGGAGTTGAACTACACTATGAAAAGGTGATATATGGCGATTGAAGACGGCAACCCCCAAGGCGGGATCGGCCTTCACGAAGCAACTCTTGCCATCAGCAATTTGCTTGGCCCCGAACAGGACAACCAAGAAGAAGCTGAGGCGCTAGATCAAGAAGAAGCTGAAGAGCAGGAGCTTGATCAGGAATCTGAGACTGAAGAAGTCGAAGAGTACGAAGAAGAAACTGAGTACGACGAGGCTGACGATGTTGAAGATTCTGAATCTGACGACGAGGAAGTTGAAGAAGAAGCTACGCAGGAACTTTCAGAAGACCTTACCCTCAAGGTTAAAGTTGATGGGGAAGAGATGGAAGTCACCCTTGCCGAACTTCGGAACGGCTATTCTCGAACCGCAGATTATACGCGGAAAGCTACCGCTCTGGCCGAGCAGCGCAAGTCGCTTGAAGCTGAAGTGGAAGCCATTCGTGCGGAACGCACTCAATACGCGCAACTACTGCCGATCCTGCAACAGCAGATTCAGCAGCAGAACGCGGCAGAGCCTGACTGGGATACTCTTTATGATGAAGACCCCATTGAGGCTGCTAGATTGGAACGGCATTGGCGTAAAACCAAGGATGAACAAACGCAAAGGCTGGCCGCTATTCAGGCCGAGCAGTGGCGTCTCACCGAGGAAGAAACCAAGCAGCGTACACAGCAGATGCAAGCGGTTGTTCAAGCCGAACGTGCCAGACTCCCTGAAGTCATTCCTGAATGGAAAGATCAAGAGACGATGATGCGGGAAGCCCAAGAACTGCGGGAATGGGCGACATCGAACGGACTAACTGAGCAGGATGTTAATTCTCTCACACAGGCCGCTCATATTGCTCTTATCCGTAAAGCCATGCTGTATGATAAGGGTGTTAAGAACGTGGAAAAAGCGAAACAACCGGCCAAGAAAAAAGCTCGTGTTGTCCGCCCAGGTTCCAGCAACTCTTCTGCAAAGTCCGGTTCCGTTGATATTAAGAGAGCGTCCAAGCGTCTCGCACAAACTGGTCGCGTCGCTGACGCCGCCAAACTCTTGGATAAACTCATTTAGGGACTTTTAGTTATGGCTATTGTAGCAAACACCTTCACCCGTTATTCGGCTGTTGGTATTCGTGAAGACCTGTCGAATGTCATCTACAACATTTCGCCAGAAGAAACTCCGTTCATCTCGAACATCGGTCGCGAGAACGTCAAGAACACCTACTTCGAATGGCAGACTGACAGCCTTGCTGCTGCTTCGGCTTCGAACGCTGCTCTTGAAGGCGACGACATTTCTTCGTTCACTGCTGTTAGCCCGACCTCGCGGATCGGTAACTACACACAGATCAGCACGAAGAACGTCGTTATTTCGGGTACGCTCGAAGCTCTCGACAAAGCAGGTCGTCGTAGCGAACTGACATATCAGCTTGCAAAGCTGGGTTCTGAACTGAAGCGTGACATGGAGAGCGCACTGCTCGCCAACCAGTCGCCAGTAGCAGGTAACACCACTACGGCTCGCCGTACTGCTGGTCTGCCGGCTTTCATCAAAACCAACACCGACTTCGGTTCTGGTGGCGCTGACACGGCTGGTATCGCTGCTCGTACCGATGGTACGCAGCGCGCTTTCACTGAAGATCAGTTGAAAGACGTGATCGCCCAGGTTTGGGAATCAGGTGGTACGCCTAAGATGCTCATGGTTGGCTCGCACAACAAGCAAGTTGCTTCGGGCTTCACCGGCATCGCGACTCGCTTCCGTGACGTTCCTGCTGGCCAGCAGGCACAGATCGTTGGCGCAGCCGACGTTTACGTATCGGACTTCGGTACTGTGAACATCGTGCCTAACCGCTTCCAGCGCGCTCGTGACGCTTTCGTCGTTGATCCGCAGTATGCGTCGATGGCTGTTCTGCGTCCGATCCAGCAGATGGAACTGGCGAAGACCGGCGACGCCGAGAAGCGCCTGATGCTCGTTGAGTACGGCCTGAAGGTTAACAACGAAGCCGCACACGGCATCGTAGCTGACCTTACCACGTCGTAATTGACATATAGGTGGGGGCGGGTTTAGGCTCGCCCCCTAACCTATAGGAGTATTCCATGTCTAAGCGCCTTATTTCCGACGACAAAGCTACCGGGATCAAGACATATCTTGATTACGACGGCACCGATGACAACGCCACTATTGTCAAAGAGCAGGATGTCACGAATATCGTCGATTACAACAAGGCTGCGTTTGACGCCGCGCCGAAACGGTGGGGCGACTTTACTCATGTAGGCCGCATTCCGATGACGGTTTACAACGAACTTAAAGAGAAGGGCATTCTGGACGACCAACAAGAGTTGGTGAAGTGGCTGAATGATCCTAACAACGCCATGTGGCGTACACGACCAGGGAATGTCTGATGGCGATTACAACCTACGCAGAACTTAAATCTGCCGTCGCTGATTGGCTCAATCGGGACGATCTTGACGCCGTTATTCCCAATTTCATTTCGCTTGCCGAAGCGCACTTTAACCGCACTATGCGCCATCGTAAGATGGTGACGCGGTCTGATGCTACGCTCGACACGCCATATTTTGCGGTGCCAGCGGATTGGCTGGAGAACATTCGCTTCCAGTTAAACACGAACCCTGTTACGCCACTGCTGTATGTAACGCCGGAACAAGCCGCAGAGGAACGCCAGAAATATAACGCATCTGGCCAACCACTATTCTTTTCTATGGTGGGAGAGCAGTTCCAAGTCGTGCCGTCGCCTGACACTAGCTACGACGCTGAACTACTTTACTACGCCAAGATTCCGGCACTGTCGGACGCCAACACAACGAACTGGCTTTTGACAGAAAGCCCAGACGTATATCTTTACGGCTCGCTGGTTCAATCTGCGCCGTATCTTAAAGAAGACGAGCGAATCTCTGTCTGGGCGGGGCTGTATCAGCAGTTTGTTGATGATATGATGCTGGCCGATGAACGCGCCCGTATTGGCTCGTCTAAACTTAAAGCTCGCTTCCGCACATTTGGTTAGGGGTCAACGCCGTGTCTTTTTCTAATTATCTTGAGAACAAAGTTCTCGATCATGTTTTCGGTGGCTCGGCGTATACTGCTCCGGCCACTCTTTATGTCGGTCTGTTTACTAGCGATCCTGGCGAAGCAGGCGCTGGCACAGAAGTTAGCGGCGGATCATACGCTCGCCAGACGATTGCGTTCACTGTAACGGGCAGCCAAGCGTCGAGCAGTGCTGCTGTTGAGTTCCCTACTGCGACGGCTTCGTGGGGTACGATCACTTACGCTGCGGTATATGACGCGGTGTCAGGCGGCAATCTTCTTGCATCCGGTGCGCTGACGACTTCAAAGACTATCGACAGCGGCGACGTATTCCGTATCCCATCGGGTGATTTTGACATCGACTTGGATTGATAAATGGCCGGTTATGGTAGTGGCTTATATGGCATAGGGAGTTACGGTATTGACCCATTAGAGGGTCAAATTACCGTAACGGCTGCTGCCACCGCTACCGCTTCTGGTCTTATTGTTAAAGACGCTGTCGTCGCTGTTGCAGCGGCGTCTACTGTATCGCCTACGGCTACTCGCGTTCGCGAAGCCGCGATTGCTGTTTCAGCTACATCCACAGTTTCGCCGACAGCTACTCGTGTTCGTGAAGCAGCGATTTCTTCTTCTGCGTCATCGACTGTTTCGTTGTCCGCTGTTCGTGTTCGTTTGGGCGAAACAACGGCGCTATCTACATCTACAGTTTCGGTAGCGGCGCAGGCAGTATTCCTTTCGGGCGTAACAGTAAACGCACAAAGCACTGTCACTCCGACTGCTAACCGTGTGCAGTCAACGGGCGCAGCAATCTCGGCCACATCTACTGTAAATGTCGTTGCAGTAGAAAAATGGGAACCTGTCCCAATTACGCCAGAGACATGGACGCAACAATCCGATACTGCTATATCGTGGGCTGCGAATAGTGATACACCGAAGACTTGGACGCCGGTTGCAGTAACGGGCAAGACTTGGACTGAAATTTCTGATACAGATGAGACTTGGACGCCGAAAGAGTTTCCAGACTCCCTGGCCGCATGAGGTAAAATATGGCTGATACTACCACAACGAACCTTGGTCTTACGAAACCCGAAGTCGGTGCAAGCGCCGATACATGGGGTGCGAAGCTCAACACGGACCTTGATCTTGTAGATGCGATCTTCACCGCTGAGGGTAGCGGGACGAGCGTCGGCCTGAATGTGGGTACCGGCAAGACTCTAAATGTAGCTGGCCTCGCTCGGTTCAACTCCAGTGGCAACTACATGGAGTTTGGAACCGACATCCTTACCTCTGAGGATGCTAGTGGCGCGCACATCCGAGCGGCAGTTTCTAGCGCGGAGTTCCCTACATACTCAGTAACGGGCGACACTAATACGGGGGTGTTCTTCCCTGCCGCTAACACCTTCGCGATTTCGACCGCTGGCGATGAACGCATGCGGGTCTCGTCCACAGGCTCGGTCGGGATCGGAACGACTTCGCCTAGCAGCCCATTAGACATAGAAGCCAGCACTGCCACAGTCGATATTAACATGACTAACACGGCTAACCGTGCTGAAATAAATCTACAAGAAAGCGGAACGACTAAGGGCATTCTTGAGTATCGTGGCAGCACAAATGGCACTTTGCCAGGCACGATGCGGATAGGCACACAAGGTTCTGATGATTTAATTTTTAATACTGCTGGCGCAGAGAGGCTTCGCGTTTCAGGGACAGGCCTCGTAGGAATCGGCACGACTTCGCCTGCTACCTTAACTGCTGGAATTACGGCTTTATCAATAAGTGATACTGGCGCTAAAACAACTGGCGATAAGATAGGTGAACTTAACTTCGTCACCGATGATGCCTCGTTTACTGGCACATATGCAGATGGCATAGGTGCGGCAATCAATGCCGTGTCAACCTCTGCGACTGGGGCGGCTTATGGCCTAACATTTACTACGGCAACTACTACAGGCTCGAACAGAGCGGAGCGTGTCAGAATAACTGAGACAGGCGACGTAGGTATCGGCACGACTTCGCCTAGTGCGAAACTTCATGTGTCTGGCACTGCCGCCACCCCTGCTGTATTGGGTCGCACAAGTTCAGATACAAACTGCAACATTGAGTATCGCGGCTCTGCTACCTCTGTTTATGCTGGTAAGGGCGCAGGGGATATTTGGGCTGTAGGTTCTGGTAGTGATCTAAGTAATGCAACTACCACTAAGTTCGCAGTTGATACAGGAAACGGCAACGTAGGGATCGGCACGACTTCGCCTTCTTACCAGTTGCAGCTATCTACTGATAGTGCGGCCAAGCCTTCTACAAATACATGGACGATTGCTTCTGACGCTCGCATCAAAAAAGAGACTGGAGAATATACCAAGGGTCTTGATGCGGTCTGTGCCCTCCGGCCTGTTACCTACGAATACAACGGTGCGGCGGGATTTGAGGCTGATGGCAAAGAGAATATCTCCATCATTGCACAAGAGGCGATTGAACATTTCCCCGAATGTGTCGGGACGTTTAACGCCAAATTGAATGAGGGTGATGAAGACGAAACGGAACTGTTTAACTGGAATGGTCACGCTCTCACATTTGCTCTTGTCAACGCCATCAAAGAACTGAAGGCCCAAAACGACGATCTTCGCGCCCGCGTGGCACAACTTGAAGGGCAATAGCCATGTCTTCTACTACTTACACTTGGACTATCGCTGCACTGGATTGCAGCAACACAGATGATGCTTTCCCGGCCAAAGTCATCACCGCTCACTGGCGGCTTGATGGCGAGTTCTTGAGCGGCGGGCAGTTCTCGGCTGGTGTCTACGGCACTGTGTCTTTCGAAGAGCCGGAAGCTGGCAGCTTTGTTCCCTTCGACCAGTTGACCGAAGCACAGGTCATCGGTTGGGTTGAGGCCGCTCTGGGCGATGAGCAGGTCGCTAAATACAAGGCCAACATTGAGCAGCAGATTGCTGACCTGATTGCACCGCCTGTTGAGAGCAAGCCTCTGCCCTGGGCAGCATAAATCGTGAAGGGGAGCCGGAAAAGTGCCTAGCATCAATCTTACTGAAGCAGAACGGCTCGCCCGTATTGAAGTCATTCTTGAGCGCATCGAAGCCAAGCTAGATCGGGTCGAAGAAGACCAGATTGAAGACATGGCGGAACTAGCTGCATTAAAGAACAAGGGTGCTGGCATCTTGATAGGTGTCGCGCTCTTCGCGGCTGGTGTTGGTGCGTCTGTTGGTAATTTGTTGAAAGCATTGTTTGAGTGACACATGGCTTACGTTTTTGGTTCTCGATCTCTAAAACGCCTGGAAGGCATTCACCCTGATCTGCGCCGAGTGATGGATCGCGCTATTGCGGCTACCGATCTGGATTTCACTGTTCTTGAAGGGATGCGAACTCTAGCACGACAGAAAAAGCTAGTAGCATCTGGTGCGTCCAAGACCATGAATAGCCGTCATCTTACCGGCCATGCTGTAGACATTGCTCCCTTAGTTGGGGGCAAAGTCTCTTGGGAATGGCCGCTCTACCACCGCCTGGCTCCTATCGTAAAACAAGCTGCACTAGACGAAGGCGTCCGTATTGAATGGGGAGGTGACTGGCGCAGCTTCAAAGATGGCCCGCATTGGCAATTGCCATGGCGTGACTATCCGGCGTGATCCTCCCGCCGATCTTTGCAGCGGTATTTGTTGTCTGCACTGGTTCGGTCTGGGTGTTCGGTTTTGTCGCGATGTGGTATTTAGCTATATCGGTAGAATACGCTGCGATTAAGTTTCTTAATTTTTCGAGACGGGTAAATAAAGATGGACATGTTAAGGAAATCTTTCACTGGGAAGGATAACGAGACATTAGACATAGGTCGTGTGCTTTGGGCGAAGATGTCCTTAGTGTTCTGTGGCGCATCTATTTACGCAATCTATAATGGCCAAGCATTCGACCCCAGTATGTGGGGTATAGGTGCTGGCGCAGTGCTGGCGGCTGGAGGTGCAGGCATCGCGGCGAAAGCCAAGACAGAGCCAGAAAAAGATGGCTGAGATTGCGTCTATTGTATCTGCCGTCTGGCCTATTATGCTTGCCGCAGTGCTTGTCATAATCAGTTTAGCCAAGCTAGATGGACGTGTGGGCATTTTGGAAGAAAAGGTCAAAGTGCTGTTCGATTTGTTCAATAAGGACAAGTAATGTTACCACTACCTAGTTCTCTAACTCTTTATGCCGCTGCTGGTACTCTGGTAGTAGGAACAATAGCAGGCTACAAGATACGGGATTGGCAGTGTGACGCTGCACTTGCAAACGCCTTGGAAGAGGCGGCAGAGCGGCAGCAGGAGATGCAAGATGAACTGGAACAAAAAGCCAGAGCCTATGAGGCGCTCAGAGATTATGCCGATGGGTTGGGAGCCAGCCGAGGAACGAGCATTCGCGAGATTTATCGTGAAGTTCCTGCTCCTGCCCCTAGCTGTGCTGCTCCTAATTCTATTGTCGGGGTGCTCCAAGGCGGTGTCGATAACGCCAATGCCGCCGCCTCCGGCGAACCTAGAGAGTAACTGCCGCCCACTCGACAATGTACCTGATCCGCTCATCGATCCAGAGCGGGCGCTCTGGGAAAGCCATTTGATTGCTCGTTACATGGAGTGCAGTGTCAAGCATCGCTTGACGATTGAGGCTTGGCGGGCGGCTGTAAATACGCAATAAAGCTGGTATAAGGCTGTATTGAAACTTTAGGTAGCGCCAGATGACCTTACTCCCTATCAGATTGCCGCCGGGCATCTACAAGAACGGAACTGAATTAGATGCCGCCGGACGTTGGTTCGACGGCAATCTTGTGCGTTGGGTTGAAGGAATGATGCGGCCTGTTGGGGGATGGCAGGAACGCACTACTACAACGCTTACCGGTAAACCCCGTGCTATTCTAACATGGCGCGACAACAGCGCCACGCGGCAGATTGCTGTCGGCACACACTCTAAACTCTACGCCGTGTCTCAGTCATCGGTGATTTACGACATCACGCCAACAGGCTTTACGCCAGGCAACGCGGATGCAAGTGTTGCCGGTGGTTTCGGGGTGGGTTTTTATAGCGATGGTTACTATGGTACGCCCCGCGCCGATGTCGGAACTATCACTCCCGCCACGACATGGACGCTTGATACATGGGGAGAGTATCTTGTCGGCTGCGCAAACTCTGACGGTAAAATCTATGAGTGGCAACTTGATACCAGCGGACCTACGCCCGCAGCCGTAGTCACTAACGCGCCGACAGGTACCACAGCTATTATGGTATCGAACGAGCGTTCGCTTTTTGCTTTAGGTGCAGGAGGAAACCCGCGCCGCATAAGTTGGTCTGATTTTGAAAACAACACGGTGTGGACGCCTGCGTCAGACAATCTTGCCGGCAGTATTGATTTGCAGACTGGCGGCAAGATTGTTGTCGCTAAACGTGTGCGCGGGCAAATTCTTGTCCTTACTGATATTGATGCACACGTTGTCTCATACGTCGGCCAGCCGTTTGTCTATCAGTCAGAATATGTAGGCCGATCCTGCGGTATTCCTGGGCCGAACGCGATTGCCGTGCAGGACAACTTTGCAGTCTGGATGAGTACTCGCGGGTTCTTCACCTACGACGGATATATCAAACCACTGCCGAGCGAAGTGTCAGACTATGTATTCTCTGACATCAACCGCGCACAGATGAGTAAAGTCTACGCCGTTAACAACTCACAGTTCAACGAAGTATGGTGGTTCTATCCGTCCGCAAGTTCGCAAGAGAATGACCGCTACGTTGTGTGGAACTACGCCGATAACTATTGGACTATCGGCGAGATGGCTCGTTCCGCCGGTACGGATCGCGGGGTGTTTACCAACCCGATCTTCGTCGGCACCGATGGTATTCTCTACGATCACGAAGTCGGAGTTAATCACGACGGGACTGACGTGTATGTTGAAAGCGGGCCGGTCCAGATCGGCAATGGCGACAACATCTATTACGTCAATGAACTCATACCTGACGAGCGAAATCAGGGCGATGTCACGGCCACATTTTATTCGCGCTACTACCCTAACTCAACGCAGCGATCTTACGGCCCGTACTCTATGACGAATCCCACGTCCGTCAGGTTCAACGGACGCCAAGTTAATATGCGCCTGACAGCCACGCCGAATACGGACTGGCGTGTCGGAACGATGCGACTTAACGCGGCGCCAGGTGGGCGTAGATGAAACTCCCCGCCCCACCGCAGGATTATCTCTCGTCGCACGAGAACCAGCGCAACAGGATCATCGAACAAGCCGATGGCCAGAACTATAAGCGCGGCCAAGATGTGCGTGTCCAACAGCCGTCCAAACTGATTGTCAGCGACGTAGATTTTATTACTGGCGAAACCCATGTAGACCAGACAGGCCGACTACATTGGAACGATACGGACCAGACTCTCAACTTGGGTATGGAATACGGCGTTGTTCAACAGATCGGCCAAGAGACTTACGCCCGCGTAGGCAACACGACAGGCTCGACAATCCCTAACGGAACAGTCGTAGGTTTTGCGGGAGCCACGGCTAACGCACTACTTGTGTCTCCGTATCTCGCGGATGGTTCGGAATCGAGCCTCTATATCATAGGGATAATGACGCACGATCTACCAGATAGCGGCGACAAAGGTTACTGCTGCACATGGGGTTTTGTGCGCGACGTAGATACAAGTGCGTTTACTGCTGGCGATATTCTATACGCACACCCTACAACTGCGGGCGCTCTTACTGCAACGAAACCAACTGCCCCTAACAACGTCATACCTGTTGCGGCGTGTATTATATCCGATGCCACAAACGGCGTTCTTTTTGTGCGCCCTACAATTGAACAACAAGAATACTACGGCGTATTTTCCAAGACTGCCGACCAAACCCCTGCCGCGATTAACACGGCATATGCTCTTACTTTTGATGCTACACCAGAAATATCCAACGGAGTGATTGTCGGAACGCCAACTTCAAGAATTGTTGTGCCGGATTCCGGCCTTTACCAGTTTGATGCGACAGTGCAGCTTACTAGCGGTAACGCTTCCGCCAAGAATATATGGATATGGTTCAGAAAGAATGGAACTGACGTACCCAATTCAGCGCGTATTGTTACTTCGGATATTAATAACGGATACGTTCCTGTTGCCTTACAAGATACGATTTCTCTTGCGGCCAATGAGTATGTTGAGATTATGTTTGCGGCCAGCGATACTGCGGTTACAGTAGATAACGTCGCGAGTACGGCATTTGCTCCAGCCGCCCCCGCCGCCGTTCTCCAAGTAGTTCAAATGCAGCAATAGTTTATGGACTTAGAACAAGAGTTTGCACGGTGTAAGTCTTGGATCGAAGACGCGCTCGAATACTCCGGCGGGACGCACGACATTGAGCATATTTGGGAAGGAATACAGTCAGGCCGCTATCAGTTTTGGCCAGGCAAATACAGTGCAATAGTTACGGAATTTCACATCTACCCCAAGAAGACATCTCTTCATGTATTTCTAGCAGGTGGTAAACTAGACGAACTACTAGACATGTGGGATTCTATGGAAATTTATGCTAAGGCAACGGGGTGTGCATCTCTTTCAGTTTCAGGTAGAAAGGGATGGATGCGAGCATTGGAAAGCCGTGATGCTAAATATCTATGCACTACGGTGATTAAGGAATTATAGGTATGTCTAAAGGCGGTAGCGAAACATCGACGGTAACAACCCAGCAAACGCTTGATCCGTTTATTCGGGATGCGTTGCAGCGCAACGTCATGGCAGCGCAGCAAGTAGCAGAGTTGCCATATCAGCCCTACAGCGGGCCACGTATAGCTGGTTTCCGTCCAGCAGAGCAACAAGCCTTCGACATCACACAGCAGGCTGTCGCTGGTCGTGTTGGCTCGCAGCAACTAGCGGAGGCTGTTCAGGCCGCGCAGCAAGCCGCAGCTTTTAGTCCAGAGCAGTTCCAACAGGATGTCGCTGGTTTCATGTCGCCGTATCAGCAAAACGTGATCGACACCACTATGGCGCGTTTGTCAAAGGCCCGCGCCGAGAGGGACGCGGCTACAAAGGGACAGCTTGCTGCCTCACGGGCTTTCGGGAACACACGAGGGGGTGTGTACGAGGCACAGCTTGCCTCCGAGCAAGACCTGAATACGGCACAGACTTTGGCTAATCTATATCAGCAGGGCTACGGCCAAGCAGCGGGTCTGGCAGCAGGACTTCCCGGTCAACGCCTTGAAGCCTCGCAGCAGTTGGCTGCGCTCGCGCCGCAACTGCTGGCGCAAGAGCAGGCATATGCGGGTATGCTTGGCGGTGTCGGCAAGGAGCAGCGGCAGATGGCGCAGCAGAACCTCGACCTTGCATACCGCGACTTCCTTGAACAGCGCGGTTATCCGTTGGAGCAACTGCGTACTCTTCAGTCGGGCCTCTCTGGCTTGCCGGCTGTTACGTCAACGGAGCAGACTTCAACGCAGCCTGGCGACGGGTTCCTCGGCGGGGCAGCTAACATTGTCGGTATCTTGGGCGCGTTGCAGAACCTCGGCATTAAGTTTTAAGGGGCAGAGAGATGATACTTCCTTTCTTATCGCAAGCGGGAACTACTGCCGCAAACGCCGCAGATATGCCCGCCGTTGGCGCGGATACTCAACAAGCGAACAGTTTGGCCGAGTTGACGCGTCTTCTTGGCGGTGATCTTAGTGGTTCACTAACTGGCGGCGATAAGTTGCTTGCGTTGTCTGCGCTTATGCGTTCGGCTACTCGCAGCGGACGCCGTGCCGGCCTGACGCCGCAGCAAGTCATGGGTCAGCTTCAGCAGCAGAAGGTTGCTGAAATGCAGAACCGTATAAAGGTTGAGGAGATGCGGGCGCAGATGGCAGCGCGGCAGCAGCAGATTGCGGATACTATTGAGTACGCGAGAACTTTGCCGGAAGACAAACAAAAAGCCTTTCTCGCCTTGCCTGTTGAGAAAAGAGTAGATCGCATGGAAACGGAGACGTTCCGCCAGCGTCAGTGGGTCGGAACTTTCGTTGATAAAGAAGGCCGGACGCTCAACCGCTATCTCGACGGAACGACCGAAGTCGCAGAGTATTCGCTTCCGCCCGAAACAATTATCGAGACCTACGACGTTAACGGCGACGGGGTCAACGAGCGTGTTGTGCTGGACAAAAATACCGGACTTCCTTTGAAGAAGGAGGACGGGACAGACATGGTCTATCCGCTTGGTATGTCGCCCGCTGAAATCGCCGCCGACATAGATCGCGATTTGTCCCGCGCGGTTACTATCCGTGGACAAAATATAAGCGCCGCGAAGGGCGGTGATGGCGGAATTACAGGGAAACAGACGCAACTGAGAACTTACAAAACTCCCAGTGGAGAAGTTGTTTCTGGAGAAGTTCGTTGGGATAGGGGCAAGGATAGCTGGGTCGATAGGGCGGGTAACAAAGTTACACTTATGCCGTCCCCTACCGCTGGAACAAACTTTCAGATTCCCCCCCAAGTCGGCGAGCGGCGTTTTCAGCAGTAATAAAGGATTGTCCTGAAATATGGCAACTAACCCTGAAACTGTTGTGCCATCTGCCCCGCCACCGCAGGGCGATGCCGCGCGCCATGCTCAAGGTCGCGCTGCTATTCGAGAGTATCTGCGCCAGAACAAAGGCAAGGCTACTCTTAAGGGCGTAACGGATTTAGCCGCAACTTTTGGTTTAATTTTTTCAAAGAAAAATGAACCATTTGTTAAATTAGCGGTAGAATGGGCGAACCGCGAAGACACTGATGTCGATCTGTTGCAGATCACTACGGACCCTTTGGCGCCCGCAACAGGCGACGCCGCACAAACCGAAATTATCCCGCCTGGATTTGTTCCGACGCCTGAACCGGCCCCGACACCACTTGAGGCTTTTTATACTGGCGCGGCAGATGTGTTCGCCCGCGAACCGTCGCTCGGCCTTGATCCAGAGAACCGGCAGTACGTCGAGAGTCTTGGGCTGCTAGGCCGATCCCTGTACGCACCACTTGGCGACATCGGGGCCGGCGCTCTTACCACTATTCAAGCTGGACTTGAAGGGACGGGTTTGGCGGCAGGCCAACTTATGGAGGATGTCGGCCTGCTATATCTTATTGAGCAGGCAACCGGCGTCAAGCAAACTCCCGAATATGCGCAACGCCAGTTTCTCGGTATGCTGGAATCCGAAGGCTTGCGCGCGCCGATGGGGTATGTCCCACCAGGATATGCGGTGGCTACAGGGCAAGTTCCCGTATCGGCTAGTCGTATGGCGCAGGCTCTCGAACGTGCGGAGCCTCTGCCTCTTACCGCCCCGCCACCGACGCCTATGGCGCGCATTGCTCAAGCGCCTGAGATTCCGCCGACTCGCATCACGCCTCGCATTCTGCCTCGCGCCGCTGCCGCTGCGCCAGAAGCACCCCCGCCCAGCTTGCCGTCGTTTTCTCCAAGACCCTTAAGCGGAGAAGAAGTTGCGGCACGGGTGGGTATACTTCAGGGTGAGAAGAAAAATCGCGTCTCCGATCTGTCGCAATATGCCCCAAGAATATACCGTGAAACAGATTTCGACAGTTTTCGCGGGTTTTTGCCGTGGGAAGATTTTTCCCTTACAAACACTCCATTTGGGACGTTTGTGGCCGACACTCCGGATATGGCTTTGGGGCAAGGCAGTAACCGGGGGGTTCTGCTCGAATTTGATGCAGAAGGGGTTCTGGGGAGAGTAAACGAACTGAAGCCCGCTTGGCAGGTTGGGTTTGGGGAAGGTCTGGGGTCGGAGTTTTTTGTTAGCGTTGACGGGGTGGAACAACTCAAGAAGAATTTGCGAGCCATTCGTATTGCGGATGAGGCCCAAGCGCCCTCGCGGTTCATAACTGAACGCCGTTTGAAGGAAGCGGGCTGGCCCGCCACTCGCGGGGACGGTTTTACCGAATACACGCGGCCTGTGCCCGCTGCCGCTGCGCCTGGACCTGCGCCCGCTGCCGCTGCGCCTGGACCTGCGCCCGCTGCCGCTGCGCCTGGACCTGCGCCCGCTGCCGCTGCGCCTGGACCTGTGCCCGCTGCCGCCCCGGTAATCCCATCACCCACAGTTGCGGCTCCAACGCGCCAGCCGGTAGTTCCTACTGCCACCATGACTGCTCCGCAAAGAGCAGCGGCCCTACAGACATTAGAGCAAAAAGGTCTGACACAGCCGATCATGGAGCATGGCCTTAGTAAAAAAGCGGCCAGCTTTGCAGCGGACTATTTGAATGAAGCCAAATTGACTCGGCCCGAAGACGTGCCGTTCACTCAATTTTTCTACGACCATTTCGCTGCCGGTACTTTGCCGGACAATGTAGTCCAAGATTTGTATAAAAAATACGACATGGACTATCTCGACATTGTCGAAGCCGCGACAGGTTTGCGCGCATCTGCATCCGAACTGGGCCGAGGTCTTGGGCTACTTAGTATAATTTCACGCCGCGTACCGACCGCCGCCGCAGAGTTAGCAAAAGCAGGGGTTAGGTCCCAGCCCGATCCTTCCGTTTGGATACGGGCTGGTAACGCTATGCGCGGCCTTATGGTTTCGCAAATAGCTACAACGATGCGTAACATAGCGAGTACCGGACTCCGAGTCGTCCTTGATCCGTTTGTCGCGACAGTTGACAATGTGATCAACGCAACATTGAACCCTGTTCGTAAGTTGCGCGGCCAAGATACCGTTCCAGTCAATCCACTAGACGCTTTGGTGCTGGTGACGCAGCAGTTCAAAGGCGAACAGAAAGGCGAAATCTTCCGGCAACTTGCCAAGACACGGCCTAAGATAAATAGGAAACTATTGTCGGCGTATTCGCCGGACGTTACTCGCCCGATCTTGAATGATAAGTTTGGCAAAATCGAGAAGGCTGTCGATATGCTAAACATTTTCAACCGCGCGTCAGAATATGTTACGCGCCGCGCCGCGTTCCCGGCGTTCTTGCGCCGCGAAGCGCAACGCAAAGGTTTGGATTTTGATGCCTTAGTAAACAACAACCAACTCCATACCATCCCTAAAGAGATTATGGAGAAGGCGCTTAACGAAACCCTCGACCTCGTTTATGCCCGCAGACCCGGCGAAGGCGGCCCGCTGTTTCTGGGCAAGTCCTCGAAAAAAATCGTAGATTTTATCGAAGACCTTGGGCCAGTTGGGGCGTCAGTTGTCGGCTTTCCGAACTTCATCGCCAATGCGTTGCGCTTTCAGTTCGAGTATAGCCCTGCTGGTTTCTTTCGCCTCTTGTCTAAAAAGGAACAGGCTCGCCTGATGAAAGGCGACAGCGACGTTATGGGCAAAGCAGTCGTCGGTAGCGCGATGCTTTATGCGGCAATGCAGTTTCAAGACAGCGAGTACGCCGGAAGTAAATGGTATAACGCGCGCCTACCCAACGGCAAAGAAGTTGATCTTCGCCCGTTCTTCCCAGCAGCGCCGTATCTCTTGTTGGCCGATCTCCAGAAACGGTACGAAGACGGGACGCTCGACGTAGCCTACACCGCCGCCGACATTGTTCAAGGTTTTAGCGGCGCGCAGTTCCGCGCTGGCGGGGGTCTATACGCCGTTGACCAGTTGATACGCGATCTTGTCCAAGCCGGATCAATCGGCGAAGGCGCTATGTCCGCGATTAAAGGGATTTTGGGTTCTTCGCTTGGTAGCGTTCTGACGCCCATGAGTACCCTTAAAGATGTAATTGCTCAATTCCGGCCTGAAGAAGCAGTTGTCCGCGATACATCCGAAGCACCGTTCTTGGGTCAAGCATTGCGAACAGTGCCGTTTGCACAGAGCGAACTCCTTGGTTTGCCAGAGCAGCAATACATTTCGCAAGAAGCTGCGCGTACCACAGACGACCCCCTTCTGCGCCAGCTAACGGGTGCGGCCATTCGCCCCGCGCCGACGATCATCCAAGACGAGATGCGCGATCTTGGGTTTGAGGACTACGATCTCTACAGGAAAGTAGGAATACCCGATCTTGACCGCACCGCCAAAGAACTGATCGGCTCTATCGCTGAATATAACGCAGATGCGTACTTTGGTTCGGAAGACTATCAAGCGGCGGACTCTTTGACTAAACGCGAGATGTTCAAAGAGTTCTACAAGGATATTCGAAGTATAGTTAGAGACGCTATTAAGCAAGAAAACCCCGCATATGCGGCTCTCATGTTCTTTCAGGATGAGTCGCGTGAAGATAAAATCCGTTTGAACCAGCAATACGAAGAAGCAACGGGTTTAGATTTTAAGAAATTCTATAGCCAACTGATAGATGCTCCGTTAGTGCAGACAAAAGAGGCCTTTGATGCGTTGCCGGCTGGCACAAAGTACACCGATCCTGGCGACTACAAAGTTTATACAAAGAAGTAGACTATGGCACGCACAGTAATTAAAAACGCATGGAAGCCAGAGCCTAAACCAAAGCGGCGGTGCAAGCCACCGCACTTGCGCCACCGCAAGAAGCTGGGACCGAAGAGCAACATGAGGGTAAGGTAATGCCAGGTAAAGGACTATACGCAAACATCCACGCCAAGCGTAAGCGCATAGCTGCCGGATCAGGCGAGAAGATGCGCAAGCCCGGAAGTAAGGGCGCACCTACGGCTGCGGCCTTCCGTAAGTCTGCCAAGACTGCTAAGAAAAAGAAGTAAGGAATTATCTATGCCAAAAGTCGGCGGGAAACATTACAGCTACACCAAAGCAGGCATGGCCGCAGCCAAGAAAGCCGCTAAGAAAATGGGTAAGCCCATGACTATGGCTCGTAAAAAGAAGAAGAAATGAGCAAGAAGAAAGACCCGCGCCTAGCCCGTGCTGGCGTGTCTGGGTTTAACAAACCCAAGCGGACACCTAGCCACAAAACCAAAAGCCACGTCGTCGTGGCCAAGGAAGGCGACAAGATAAAGACTATCCGGTTCGGCCAGCAAGGTGTTCAAGGGGCGGGTAAAAATCCGACGAGCGCCAAAGACAAAGCGCGCAAGAAGTCGTATTATGCACGGCACAATGCCCAAGACGCAAACCCAAGCAAACTTAGCGCCCGCTACTGGTCGCACAAAGTTAAGTGGTAAGATAATCGGAGTTGATCCTGGCGCTACTGGCGCCTTTGCGATCCTCGATACCGAGACACACCATCTCGTCATCATCGACATGCCGACAACTAAGGTGAAACGAGGGACGCGCCAAGTCAATCAAGTTGACGCGGTGTGCCTTGCTAATCTCTTGCGTTCCCACGCCGATGGCGCCCGCGCAATCGTAGAGAAGGTTCACTCCATGCCAGGCCAAGGCGTGGCCTCGACCTTCAGCTTTGGCCGCGCCGCCGGTATCATCGAGGGTGTCTTGGCTGCGCTCGACATTCCCTTCTCCCTCGTCCCCCCTGCCACATGGACGAAGAAAATGCGTCTGTTCGGCGGTAAGGACGGAAGCCGCGCCCGTGCGCAAGAACTCTTCCCCGATCAAGCCCATCTCTTTGCACGAAAAAAAGATGATGGACGTGCGGATGCTACGCTGATAGCGTGTTACGCCGCAGAGGAAGAGGAACATGGATCATTTATTCGACTATCAGAAAACGGGGACTGATTTCCTCGCTGATAATCCCGCCGCATTTCTGGCAGATGAGCAGGGACTAGGTAAGACTATTCAGGTGATCGCGGCTTGTGATAAGCTCGGCCTGAAGAAAGTCGTTGTGATCTGCCCCGCCATCGCCAAGATCAACTGGCGTCGTGAGTTTGATAAATGGAGTAGCGTTGAGCGCGAGATAAAAGTCTTTTCATATGACAAGATGACGCAGTCCAAGGAGGTGCGCAATGAGATTGCCAAGTTTGAACCTGACGTTCTGGTCCTGGACGAAGCGCATTATCTCAAGAACCGTCAGGCAAAGCGCACTCGTTATATCTACGGCCAGTTTTGCCGTGGGGATGGTCTTGTGCGTTTTGCTGATCGTGTCTGGCTTCTTTCTGGCACTCCCATTCCTAACGATGTCAGTGATTTTTGGACACATCTCAAGGCCATCTGGCAGTACCCTCTCAACTTTACGGACTACACTCTCTACTTTTGCAAGACGTGGCGCGGGCAGTTCGGGCTGAAGGTTCTCGGCAACAAGGCCGAGAGGATGGGCGAGTTCAAGACGATCCTGTCCTCAATTATGTTACGCCGTAAGTCCGAGAATGTGCTGACAGAACTGCCCCCGCTCTGGTGGCAGGACGCAGTCATCGAGGTCGATGGCTGGGACGATATGAAGCACATCGAGAACGAGCAAGAGCGGGAAGCCGTCGAGCTTATTCTGCAAAGCGCAGTCACGCAAGATGATGTAAGTAACAAACTGGACGACATCGCGCCGCACATGGCGTCGCTAAGGCGGCTGACCGCGCTGGCCAAGGCGAAGCCTGTGGCTGCGCAGTTAGCGGGCGAGCTAAAAGACAACGCTTACGATAAAGTCGTAGTGTTCGCCTACCACCGTGCAGCACTCGAAGCGTTGCGTGAAGGACTAGCGGAGTTCAATCCGGCGTACATCGTGGGCGGCATGACAGCGGGCGAACGCCAAGAAGAGATCGACCGCTTCCAGAACGACAAAGATTGCCGCGTCTTTATCGGCCAGATCACGGCCTGTTCGACAGCCATCACGTTGACTGCGGCCAACCAGGTTGTGTTCGCGGAGATGGATTGGGTGCCGGCGGTTAACGCTCAGGCGTCAAAGAGATCGCATCGGATCGGCCAGTCCAAGCCAGTGATCGTGCGGTCGTTTGCGTTAGCTAATTCGGTTGACGAAATCGTTGCACGGACACTTGGGCGGAAAGCTCGGATGATCTCCGAGGCGTTGGATTAAGGGACCGAGACACCCCAACGCGCCTCGGCCCCTATCACTTATAGCAGATCGTCGAGATCAGAGATGTCGGCGGTCGGCTTGGCTTCGGCTGTAAATTCATCCGATGCAGACAGACGCCCGTCCATGCGGGGGCCGTCCTTGATCTTCTGAAGATTTCCGAGAGCAAACGATACACCGTTGTTGCCATTGACACTGTAGGCATAGGCCCGCAGCGATGCCTTCACGATAGTCCCTGGATAGATTTCCTTCGGATCGTTAATAGAGGCAGGCTTGCCGCTGTCATCAGCATAAATAGACACAACGCCAGGTTGTTGCTTCGACTTGACGTTGATGAACGTCGAGCCTTCAGGGTATCCCTTGTCGGTTGCGTCTTCACGAAACGGCATACGGATTTTACCCGCCTTAATCATGTCTCGTGTCTTGTCCCCCCACTTCTCCTTGGCCACGGCCATAACCGCCGCCTTCATGTCTGTAATATCCACGTCGTCCTTAAAGACGAGCGCGCAACTATAAACCGGCTCGCTCGCACCAGGAGGTGTCTGCGGCTCAAAGATATGCGGATAGCTAATAACGGCTTCAGGCGTAATCACTTTTGTCATACGTACTTCCTTATTCACTCATTCACGGTAAATTCGTCGGAGGCTAACAAAGCCGCCGGCGGTCGGCGATCAGTATCGGGAACCATCGACAGCCCCGTTGATACTGACATGATGAGATCGCTGGGGACATTCTTCTTTCCCACAACTTTCTCAATCTGAGCGGGCGACTTGATCTTCTTCTCGAATATCTCCTCGTCCTCCAGATTCTCTGAAGCTGCCCAGTCGAGCAGTTCTTCTTGGTTCTTCCATCGCCGCGTCGGGCGCTTCTCGACGAGCTTGAAACCAGGAACGGATGTTCCAGCTTCCAACATCGTATGCGCGTGACGGCGTAATGATTTGATCCACTCCTCTACCAATGGTAGCTTGTCCATGTAGGCGCCGATCTCTTCAGGTGTCAAGTCATCCACAGACTTGATAGCTCCGAACTCATCTTGCGCCACCGCCAGAGCATTACCTCTCAGCGCCGAGCAAACGCCCGCTGCCTTACAGAACTTGCAGTGATCGCCAGCAATCAGTGGCGCATCCGGCGCAAGCGCAGCGTGGGCGGCGTCGATCAAGTCTGTCCCGAAGTCCAGTATCTCGTCTTTCGTGTAGCTATATGTCCTGATCGAACCATCACGGTGCGAGGCGCGTGGCTGCACGATGGCAGTGTGAACTTGATTGATAGGCGCTTTGTTTCCGATCTTCAGGACAGCGCCCAAGGCATAGTATTTAAGCTGCGCGTTGTCTTCGACATCGACTGCCACACCTTGGCCGTGCTTATAGTCAATTATCCACAGATTTCCTGTTTCCTTGCCGTAGATCGTGCAGTCGCTGGTACCGAACATAGGCATAGGTGGGTCGAGGTCTTCGAGACTGAAGCGTTGTTCGAGCCGCAGCAGTGCTGGCGCTTCTTCTGCCTCAGTTGCGCGGACGAAGTTGACGTAAGTCTGCACAGCGGTGGCCATGTTGTCATCTACGATATGATCGTTGAATGAGCCGCCGATGCACAGGGCTACGTCTTCGATATTGTTTTCCAAGCAATGCTCGCCCAGTTCGTGCGCCGCCGTGCCTAGTTCGGCAAAGGGGCTGCTCTCATCTGGAAACCGTTCCTCGGCCTTCAGACTTCCAGGACACGCCATGCGGCGCTTGGAGTTGGACGCACCAAAAGATGCGTGTGCTATCTCGCCAGCCATTCTCTGTATCTCCTTTGTTTTTCTCTCTCTTTTATTCGTCGCTGCATCTCTCGTATCTCAATCCATAGTTGCGGAACCATAGTTTCTGTTAGATACAATCCCGCAGCTACGGGTCGCAGATGGCTGGGGACTTTTGAATCTGCACCCCATCCTTCTTGCGCGTACTTATTATTAAGCGTCTCGTCCCGATCAAAATCAGTCACGAATTAAATCCCCTAGCCAATCGTCATCTTCCTCTAGCTCAGGGATGCCGGTCTTCTTACGCATTGCGAGTAGTTGTGCTTCGACCTCTTCCTTTGTCAACGCAGTGGGCGTGAGCCGTGTCTCCGTCAACGCCTTTACCTTGGCCGCATAGTCTGCGTCTTTCTCAATCATATAGTCTGCACGACGAACGCCGTGGATGATTGTCGAGTGATCCTTGCCGCCGAACAGCTTACCGATACGCGGGTAGCTCCAGCCCCGCTCACGCAAAGTTTTGTACATCGCAAAGCGAGCCGGCATAAGGTATTTATATCTAGCGTTTCCGGCTATCTCCTTCACAGACAGATCAAACAGTTCACTCGCCTTATTCAGTAGTCGTATCTTCGTCTCGGACATTTTCATTCTTCTCGTTTGTGTAGGTATTCTTACCAATCCTGCGCCACGGACCTAACTCTAGAGCTAGTTTCCATGAACCTGGCTCGCTCTCATCGTCGGTCATTTCGTCTCTCCTAATCCGGCTATTGTCACAAGGCGATCAAGCCCAAAGGCCATTTCAACCACGCGGGTGTCAGGCGAAAAGTCCGTGCGGATCGAACAAGACGCGACTTCCCTCCAATCGTTTGCGAGCCTTACCTCAAGGTCCCGTGTGCTTTCGGAATAGGAAGGTAATCGGTCGCTATCAACAACCCGTGTGTCCGCCATCGTCACCCGCTCAACCACAGGGCGACAAGCTTCAATTAACTTGCCGCGCAAAGCCCCGTCGCGCCTCTTCTCTGCCAGAGGCACAATGCACTGAAACTCAATCTGCCAAAACGAATTGAACCGTAGTTTGGCCGCGCTGGCCCCGTCGTTTGTCTCGCGCCGCGACGAAATCCCCGCCTGCCAAATGCACAACGGCAACCCCGCGCCCCGCTTCATCATCCAGCGCGCATACGCATAGCTCGAAGGTGTGGTTTCAGCCCGTAGGCACCAGCCCTTGTGATTAGTGACGAAAATGTCTCCATCGTCATAGGACGGCGAGATTTGATCTCGCGGGTGCAGGATCGGCCCCTCAACGCGATACATAGCCCATTCGCGGGTCAAGGTGTCGCGCACTGCCGCAGCCAGTTCGGCGATCACATGCTCTCGCAGCCGTATTTCACGTTCGTGCCAGAACCGAAGACCCCCGTGCTGAAATAACGCCTCACTCACCAGTCGTCTCCCTCATCAATCATTTGGCCCTCAATCTTAAGCCGCTCGATCTCAGCCTCAAGCTGCTCAACGCGGTCATGCAGTTCAGCAATGCGCCGCGCTAACACTTTCGGGTCGGTGATCGACGGGTCTAGCTTAATCATCGCCCCACCCTCCTAAGTCTCCACGCCTAAACTTGATGTCGATGTCATCAAAGAGCGTGTTCTTTTTGTGTCGGAGAAACCACGCCGAGAACCCAACGAGAACTGCGGCGCAGCCAATAAGCATAGTATGTTTCATCTTCCCCAATCCTTTTCATCATCTTCTGCCATGAATGCGTCACGATACTCACGCAGCTCCTCGGCTGTCATATCGCAATCGGGAACATATCCCTCATCACGATAGCAGTGCGGCTTGTATCCATACCATCGGCCCCCGCTGTAGTAAGCGTCGGCAGAGCCGCATTCGGCTGGTGTTGTCGGGCCTATGTTTAGTCTGTGCGCCATGTCATCTCTCCTTCAGTTCAAATGTGACCAGTGATCTCCCTCTTCAATGCTGTTGGCCACGTCTTCCAGCACTGTGCAAATGATGTCAGCGCGTTCAATGTCCATTCCTGGGTCGGAGATCGCAGTCCCCAAGATATGATGGGCCGTGTCGCGAACGTGTTCGACAATGCGGTATCGCTCGGCCATCTTACCACTCAGGTTACTTTTCATATCGCGGCCCTTCTTTGCCTTCCGCCGCAATCGGACAACCCTCCGCCCACGCCGGAACTTCGACCATAAGGTCAATCATCTCGGCGAGTGTGCCATGATTGTCTGGTACTTCGCAAATGATTTCGTCATGCACAGACATAATTACGGGGTAGCCAGCCATCTCTAGCCGCATCATCGCACCGGCCATCAGGTCGCGGGCGGTGGCCTGGACTACGTTCTCTGTCAGCAGACCACCCCATATGATCTGCGATGTCCACTGCCGCGTCACGCTGTTCAAGGTGTCTACTTCAACGGCTTCGCGCTTGGCGCTCCACGGCGTCTCACGTTCCACAATGCGAGGGTTGTGGTACGTAAGGCACCGGCCAGACTTTAGTGGCAGTCTCGCAAACTGCCCACTTTGCGAGATCACTTCGCGGCAGTTCTCCAGAAACTCATCCTCTATATCGCGCCAGTAGTTCGAGATCGCGCTGTTGCTCTCACGATAGACATAGACAATGCGCTTGGCTTCTTCTGAATCCACTTCAATGCCCATCGCTTTGCATTGCTCGGCGAAGCGTTTGCCGCCCATGCCATAGCCGCAGCCGAGGATCGCCATCTTGCCAACTTGGCGTTCGTTCCCGTCAATCTTATCGACAGGCTTATTGTAGATGTCCTTCGCCATCACCTTATATACATCGCCGCCAGCAGCGAAGGTCTTGACCAGTTCCGTCTCACCGGCCAGCCACGCCAATACACGCGCTTCGATTGCCGCATAGTCCGCAAAGAGCAAGCGGTGTCCTGGCTTGGCGATTAACATCGAGCGCAGCAAGTCGGAGGCAATTAGTGTGCCAGCGCCGTGATCGGCAACCGACTGATCGTCCTTCAACTTGGCGATGATCTCGTTGAGTTCATCCTGTGATCGGCTTGGGCGAGGGAAGTTCTGTGGCTGGACGAGCTTGCCAGACCAACGCCCCGTGGCTGCGCCATGATAAACCAGCAGCCCGCGCATCCGGTCGTCAGCACCAGCCGCGCTCTCCATGCTATCTAATTTAGCAGTGCTGGACTTTGCGCCGTCCTGCCGCAGCATAAGAACCTTGCGGATCACGGGGTGAAGGTTGGGTAAATCCAACATCCTAGTGACGTGCTGCTTGTCCACGCTTTTTGTGGAGATGCCATAAGCATTCAGCCACTTCACCAGATCGACACCCTTAGTGGCTCCAGTTACTTGGCCTTTAGTTAAACGTGCTATCTCTGCGTCTATATCTTCTTTACTATTGTCGGCTAATACTCTGACGCGCTCAAGTAGATCGCGGTCGAGCATAACGCCTCGGTCGTTGACGCGCTGGTCAAGTAGAAAGACTTGGCGTTCCTGTTCGTCCATTTCGATCAGACGTTCGGCGACGGAGACTTCCGTCCGCACGTCCTGAAGGCAATAGTCGAACAAGGCTTGCATCTTGTCGGGCGTGTTCCACCATGTGTGCGTTCCATCGGCTTTTGTTTTGCGTGGCCGAGCCATGCGCAGCATCAAGCCTTGGCCTGTCTTATCCTTCTGCTGTTCGACGCCGAGAACGTCGGCAGCTTGGCCGAGGGCGCGGGGCAGACCCATCGCGCTGGCCTGTGCCATTGTGCAGAACCATTGCGAGGAGCGAGTGCGCGGCCATTTGTATCGCTCGACCATGATCTTGTTCCAGATCACGCGCTCGAAGTTGGCATTCCAGGCGCGCAACTTACCGCCTTCAACAATGTAGTCTTCGAGGCGCAC
>Ga0208898_1000447_pt1 | contig 31990 bp, 51 predicted proteins | sample VirMetDEL_Mar_4_FD_184513 | JGI IMG/M metagenome (GOLD analysis project Ga0208898, IMG submission 184513) | Aqueous microbial communities from the Delaware River and Bay under freshwater to marine salinity gradient to study organic matter... | ecosystem: Environmental > Aquatic > Marine >... | reverse complement strand
TACCAATAGCCCTTTGTACGAACCATCCGCATTGAATTCAAATGCCGGTTCATCGGTCGCGTAGGATATGATCGTCCCGCCACTTCCAAGAACGTATTTCGTCGAATTGCGATCAACCGTAAAGTCTCCGAATTGTGCCATAATCTTACGATGTTAGGTCTGCAAGTTGATCGTCCGTTAGCCTTGTCTTGTATAGCGCGACCGCACGGATGTGCATATTGGCTTGTAAAGTCTGAGTGCTTGGTCTTTGCCCTATATCAACAGTAGTAAGCGTTCCTAATGCCGCTAAACTGCCACTTGTATCAGACGCAATAGACGATCCGTTTCGATATAATTCAAAGTCATCGGTCTTGTAAGCGAATGCAATCTTTTGAATTCCCGAATAGCTAGTTGACGATGCGCCTTGATCGGTTTTTTGATCGGCATCTGCACGCGCATACATCTTTAATTCAGGAGTAGTGGTATTATAAATTAAAAACCAATTGTTAGTAGTTCCATCACTTGCGCTTAATAGATATTGAACCGTCCCCGGTGTCCTTCGCCAATCAACTTCCATATAAAGCGTCCCTTCGCTTTGCCCTATTAGATCGCTTGCGCCCGTTAGGCTTATATCATCCTTATTGCGTGTAACGCTTGCCGTCGTTGTAGGTATGTAAGACGTTGCTATTGGGCTTGCCTCTACTTGTGCGCCCCAAACGAATATGGAGGACGTGCCGTCAAGATCGACGGTTGCATCTCCATCGGAATTGGCAACATAGATTCTAAGGTCAAAACTTGTATCGCCCGCGCCTTGCGTCCACGTTATGGAACAACGATACCATCCGTTTGGATAAGCTTCAATCGTTGAATCGTCAATCAATGAACCCGTTCCTAATGCGCCATTAAGTAAATCTAAGTATTGATAAGCGTCTGATGAGCCATCGTAATTATTAGCTTGTAAAATCGCCCAATTTAGCCCGTCAGCCTTCAAGAAAACCGAAGCCGTGTATTTTGCGCCCCCTGTTAATCCGCTAAAACTTTGCTGTACATAAACACTCCCCGTTGCGCCACCGCCCGTATTGTTATCAACAAGCTTGATATACTTGCTTGACGCATCACCGTCGGGCGTTTCTTCCGTGTCTTGCGTTGTCGTTGCATTTACATTTGGACTCCACGTCGTGTTAATGTCCTCCGACTGCTTGCAAATGTTCGTACTTGCCGGTTCTACCAACAAGCCCTTGTAAGTCCCATCCGTGTTGTATTCAATCGCTGGCGTATCAATAGCCACCGACGCAATATCGCCACTACTGTTTAGGACGTACTTAACCGTATCGCGATCTACTGTAAAGTCTGTTGCCATTACACCGTAGGTTGATAGCCGTACAATTTGCCCGCCTTGATTGACGCACAAGTCACGACGATACTTGCGCTTGCGTGCAGGTCGTTACGCCATAGGTGTTGTGCCACCTTAGCGTTCTGCCCTACGTCTGCGTTGGTACCGCTGTCTGCCGTCACCCGCGCTTGAAGCGTGTTGATGTCTTGGAAGGCGAAGAGCGTGTACAGTACGGTAGCCTTGCCCGATTCGCACGACTCGATAAGGAGCGGGTTATACGTTACGGTATCGGTATAAACCTCTTCTGCGTGCGCATCGTCTACCGATGTTCCACCGTCTGCCGCAACACGAGCGAGGTAGGCTCTAACTACGAATGAGAGTAGGCTTACGCCCGCGATCGTAGCCGCTCCATAAATCAATGCGTAGGCGTAGCCCATTACACAAAAGCGACGATATTAGAAGCGGTTGTATCGGTAGAGGAGATCTTGCTTACGCTGAGGTAAACGGTAGATCCCTGCGGTACGGCTATAAGCGTTACTGCGCTGCTATCGAGAGGCGTGATGTTTATATCGCCTCCGGTGCCGACGTAGAACGCTCGCGTAGGAGAGCTGAGGTTCGAGGAGTCGGAAGGCGTAACGGCGTAGGCAATTGTTGCTACTCCAAGTTCGGTTCTAGGCATGATTCAAGATTTGTTTGCACCGCTTGATGAACGCGTCGCGGTTGCGACCGTGTCGGATCTGAAATGCGTGGTAGGTCATCTCCGTTTCCGTCTTGGCCTCTGAGCCGTGGTCGATCAGACCGAACGTCGTCTGACATCCAAAGTTACGGTACGGAAACGCCGTCTGCCAATACTCCGCCTCGATTGGCGATGCTTCGTATCGGAGTGGTTCCAGGAAGTTGATTGGTAGCCGGAGGCCCTCCGCGAGATACGACAACTCCTCGCCCACATCTCCCCTGGGCGTGGCCGCGAACGAGGGTCGTCCCAGCAGTTTATAAGTCTCGATAGTTAGGCACATACAAGATGGAGCAACGAACAGATGACTCCCGTTGTCGATATGGTTCGATCGTTGCAGATTCCCAGCCAGGCCATCGAGCCCACGCACCAGCAACCACATGATCGCGTCAAAGTTGAGCGGGATCGCGTCGATGTCAAAAAAGAGTACCTGGGTGAACCCACTCTCCTCGGCCTGGCGCATGACCTGGTCCATGCCCCGTGCGTGATCGCTCGCCTTGTATTGGAGGGTCTTCATGCCCGTTCCGAACGTGATCGTCTTGATCGTCTCGCGCTGGTAGTTGCGGAGGTCTGGGTCAACGTTGTCCATATAGATCGAAGCGATCAGCGGTTTTGCTTGCATTATCATGTCTGTTTGTGTGTTTCTTTTGCCCTTCCTCGTGCGCTGGCCTTCGCCGTTGTGCTAGGCCCGGCGGACCACGTCGAACGCGAGGGAAGTCAAAGGAGACCCCAAGGAGATCCCCTCTCAATCTTGTGATCTCCTCTTCGAGTACGACTTAAAAAACTCCTCCAAGCGAGGAGGCGCTGTGTACATCATCGAGTGATAGCCGGTCCCGGCGGCTTGTAGCTTGGCCGGTCCATATGTGTAAAGCATATGGTCCGTCAACAGCCGGTCTGCGCCCCAATTTCCGCAGATATGGACCGCGTTGTGGACGTGGTCGTGCCGAAAGCACCACGTGCTCGTGTCGACCAGCGAGTAGCCGACATAGCTGGGATCGCAGATCGCCTCGAAATCGTCGTGACAGATGAACTCGTCGTCTTCCGTATAGATCGACCGCCTGGACCACGAGAATCCGTGAACGGACGCATGGACGACCGACCGCTCGACGTGAGTGGGCCCGTAGACGTTGTCCTGGTCGAGGAACAGCACATAGTCCGCGTCGACCAACTGCGAGTAGTAGGCATAGACACGATGTCCGTACCAGTTATCGCCCCGGTGCTGGCCAGTTTTGTGGGGTAGCTGGATCAAGTACGACCCGGGCCCGATCTTCCAATCTTCGAACCGGCCGTCTGCTACCACGTGGTGCTCGACCGCCCAGCCTGGCGGATATACTTGGTTAAGTACAGACGCGTTGGCCCTCATCGCCATCGTAGGATCTGTGACCGGCGTGATGACAACGACTCGGAGTGGCAAGTTGCTCTTAGTCCTCATGCTCGTCCCGCTGGGAATCGTCCTCCAACACGACCACCAGTCGTTTAGGTTGCTCGTTGACAGCTTCTGTCTCCATGCGCTCCACATATCCTCGGTGCTTGCCCCGTGTTTTGAGAAAAAAGATCGTGGACGCCGGGTTTCCCGCCTTGATCTGCTCGAACAGGGCCGACTCCCCGAAATCAACCGCCACGTCGTTCAAACTCCGTACGGCGGCGGCGTACTCTGCGTCCTTGCTCATCCAATCGTAGTGTGTGGACCTTCCCACGCGGGCCATCTGACACGCTGTCGTGACCACGCCCAGGCTCTTCTCGAGAGCGTCCAGCATTCTTTTTTTGTCGTCCAAAATGTCCATCCTTAGTCCCCGTGCTCGTCCAATAAGTCCTTGATGTCCTCCTCCTCCATCTCGCCCACTATGATCGGTGTCATCTCCCCGACGTAGGCTCCGACGATGTTATAGTCTATCCACTCGATCGCCTCTTCATGGTCCATACCCTGTGATACGAAGCTGTCCACCAGAGCCCAGTATCCATACACAAGAGCTCCGGAACGGGCGTCCATGCCGATGATAGCGGAGTCGTGCCCGTCGATTTTGATAGGTGGGTTGTCGGCGTTTAGTGTGATCGTCATTTTTCAACTCCGAGATCTCGCTCGACCTCGTCTACATAGGTGATAAAATCGTCGATAGTCCGGATCACCACATAGGCGTATCCTTGTGCTACGACCGTTCGTTCAAAGGTACGTTGGCTGAGTGTTTGCTTGCCACCCGGGATCTTCATCTCGATAAAATGACCGTGTTTATTGAGCCCTGGGCGAGCCAGGAACAAATCGGCCACGCCGGCCAGGACTCCCTCGGCTTTGAGCTTGCCCGCTGTCGCCTTGTTACGCGCTCCCCCGTTCGGGATAGCAAATAGGCACCGCTCCGTCTTGGGATAGCACAGACGATAGTACTTGATACAAGCAACCTGGAGATGATGCTCATCTTGGCGCATGGACTTGATCGAACTTGTTGTGGGTGAGGCGTGTGAGGGCCTGGGCGTCGTCCTCCGCGATGGAGCAGACCGTTCGCATGGATTCCAGCGGGAAAAAGATGATCTCCTTCTGTACGATAGGGTAGATCAGATCTCGATATCCGACTCGTATCTTGCGTGGTTGGTCCATGACGTCGAGCCAGTTACCATAGATCTCCCGCTTGCGCTCGTCTACGAAGAACACGTACACCCGGAGGTTGTGCGCTTCCTGGACGCGCTGGTAGTCCCGGTAGTTACGCAAATTGAACCCGGTGTCCGGGTAGGTGGTTCTCGAGCGCTTTGTCTTGACCTCGGCGGCGAAGATGGTCTGCTTATCCCGAGTCACGCACAGCGTGTCGAAAGGATGGGCTCCCGTGTGTTCTGGCCTATACATGATCGCGCCTCTACGTCGGAGGTAGTCGCCAACCAGCCGCTCGCCCAGATCGCCTTTGCGGTTCCTGTCGTCTATTCGTCGTCGCATATGTTGTACTTGTCCAAATCGTGGTGGATCATGAGCCAGTTAATGCGGCGTGCCACTTCCAGGAACGCGGCCCGGTCCCGGGCGGTGTCGGCGTCCTGGCTCCTGGCCAACACCCACTCACTCAAATCGTGGATCACCGCATAGAAGGACAGCCCGTTCTCGAAAAACTCGTGCGCCCCGGCGTCGTTCTCCGTGTCGAATTCGTACGTGATCTTCATGGTCGTCATTTTCTGATCCATAACTTCTTACCCCTCTCGTCCTCACCGCCGATCTCGAACGCTGTCTGTGGTACTCCCTCCTTCGACATGATCGCAAGCATCTCGTTATAAGTAAGTAGGAAACCGTCGCCTCCTCCACCCGGAGACCCGCGCCGGGCCGTCGTGCCCTTGCGTATGCTGACAACGTCCTCGACCCTCCGCTTGTACAGGCCGATCAGATCGACCACGTTGGTCGGCTTGTAGCCGGCGGCCAGCCATTCAGCACAGACGGCCCGCCAAAGTTCGAGCTTATCGCCCTCGATCCTGGCGGCGTTGATCAAATCCGCGTAGTAGTGGTGGATCGACGATTGTCGCAACTCCCGGAGGTAGACTTGAACGGGCTCTGAATGCGAAGCATTGATCGAACCAGCGGCGTCCGCCCGGTGCGCGTGGTCGTGATCCCTTTTTTGAATTTCCTTTTCTTTACTTTCCTTTTCTTTCCTTTCCTTTCCTTTTCTTGCTTGAGTATCGCTTAGGTCGGACTGAGGCCCAGCTTGACTGGGACTTAAACCTGACTTCGGTCCAGCCGAAGCGGGACCGGGCGGTAGCTTGATCTGTACTTTGCCAGAATTGGACTCAGACCTTAGCCGGGCCGCCGCTCCCTTCTTGCCAGCTTCCGATCTGCGCTTGCGGCGAGCGTCGATGGCCGACATACGCCTCGACAGCGCTGGAGACCAGAACGACTCGTCGTCGTTGTCGAACAGGCCGTAGCGCGAGACGACCGCTTTGATCTTCTCCTCGGTCGTGTTGTACCTCCTGGCCAACGCCCTCAACAACCGCACCGGTGCCTGGTAGTCCGGCTGGTCACGGAGCGTCTCGATCAGCACCCAATAAATCCCGTATCCTTCCAGGCCCAACTCCTCGATCACATCGATGATCTTAGGGTCGTCCTTGGCGTTCGAGTCATGCGGGAAGTAGTAGGCGTCCTTCGTCATCCTACTACCTCCTCCCAGTCGTCGCGTCTGGCCTGTTCAACCTCGATCCTGTGGACCTTGCGTAGCTGGGAAACCCGCATGGGCTCCGGTGCCAACTTGTTGTACAGATCGATCAGCGTGTTGAAGTGTACCTCCTCGCTCATCCACAATCGGTACAGCGGTTCGGTGTTCATGCAGACGGACACGAATTCGTGCGTCTCCCGATTCTTCCACCCGAACGTGTCGTCGGATGTATTTCCTTTGCTCTTCCTTGTATTCATGGTCTCGTCAATATGTTAAGCCCGGTGAAACGTCTCGCGTGTCACGAAATACGCTTTCCGTTCCTCGGAGATATATAGGCGTCGTAGCGGCTCCCGATCTTGCGACCTTCGTACTCCTCAAACGCCCTCAAAAAATGCTTGAAAGCCAGGGACCATCTCATGTGGTCTACCTCTGCTGTGGTGGTCCTCACCCGCCAGCCCGGGTAGATTCGGTATAGATGGATCGGCCCGTGCTTGGCGATCATGGTCGGAGGTCGTCGCGACTTCTTTGCGTCTTGTGTCTTCATGGTCAAAATGGTAGATTATCTGTGGGACCGTCTTGTCCCGGATGGTGTGATGGTCCCGCCTCTGCACCCAGGGACTCCAGCCTCTGCTGGTCCTTTCCGCTGATACGGTACTCGGCGTGTAGTTGGTTCAGTGTGATCTCGCCAGCCTTGACTCTACGACAGATCTCCTCTCCGAGAGTCGTCATCTTGCCCTTGCGATCCGTGATGTTCAGCCAGGGTAGGCCGGCATTCGCCGCCGGAGATCCGCCGGATGGTCTGCTCCGGTCCTGTATCGCTGGGCCGCGAGCGCTTGGCGTGCTGGGCCGACCCGTAGGTGCCTTGCCTTTCCAAACATCGGCCCCGATGCCGAGGAATGAACCGATCTTGGTCAGAGCGTCCGTCATCGCGCCCTTATAGGCGTCGCCACGGTCGTCGTTGTCGTTACCGCCATAAGCCTCGAGTTTGACCATATCGGCACCGTCTACTGGCGAATAGGCCCAAAAATGGACCTTCAATACGACCATCTTACTCGAGTTCTCTATGATCTCGGAAGTGGTCCCCCATCTTCCCACGCCGAACACGTCGTTGAGCCTCTCCGTGACATAGATGGAATTGATGGTTGACAGAAAGTTCTTGCTGGGATGAGGCTTGATCGCCTCCGCCGGAAGCGGGGCGTCAAGCAACTCCCTCATCTGCTGTGCTGTCATGATACGTAGTAGATAGTCGAGTTGGTGATGTCGTCAAAGACCACGCGGACCACGTGTCGTCCCAGTTCCTCGAAATGATTCAGAATCTCGGAGATCTGCTCGTGTGGTGTGCTGTACTTGAAACGTAGCTTTATCATCTTAGTAGGGTAGATAGTCTCGAAAATCAGCCAGGATAATGGCGTACTCCGCCTCCAGGACGTCATTGTCTCGCGAACTGCTGAAATGAACGTGGAGTGGTGGCATGGCGCACCGGGCCATCACGAAATCCAGCGTTCGCTCCTTGGCGTGAATTAGAGCCAAGGCCGCATTATAGAGTGACTCGACTGCCTCATCGTGCGACGCTACGTGCTGGTACTCGATCCCTCCTGGGAGCGGATTCATCGGCCGATAGCCTCGAGCCAGGCACATATCCGGAGCCTTTTGTACGACTGCAATCAGATCAGTTATGTCCTTGGCAAGACGGGCGAGATCCTGTCTGATCGGGTGAACTACTCCCTCTGCGCTATATAGCGCGCGTAGGCTGGCGATTTCCTCCTTCGATAGAATCATGATATACCTCATATTTAGGTGGTTGTGGTGGCGTAATTGCCTACCATAAAATACGAAAGACGAGCCCCTAGGACAAGTCCTTCACAGAGCCTTCACGCTCCATGGCGATCGCTCCAAGGACTGGGTCTGTCAACCTGGACGGACGTTCTATGTCGTCGATATGGTTCCAGACCGCGCTCGAGACAACACGATAGGCCTGGTCTGAGAAAACCTTGCGTACCCGGTCAAGTCGAGGTCCCATGTGCTTCTTTAACGAGTCATATACGAACCTGACCTCCTGGACGCCGTTGTACTTCAATTCACCAAGAAACGTTATGGCATCCAGCAAATCGGCGATCTTGACGATACATAAGGCCCGCATTTGGTCGGCCTCACCGTGCAAACGCTCCTGGTGCTGTTGTCGGTACCACGCGTGCTCTCGTCCCATCGCCTCGTCGATCACCGACTCGTCCACCCGGGCCGCCTTTTTGAACGGCGTCGGGATGTCGCCGCTGAATCGCTCGCCGATGTCGTGCCAAAGGGCCTCGCGTACAGCGTATTGGTGCTCGTCAGGATCTAGGCCCACCAGCGAGCCCAGCCAGTCCGTGTATAGAGCGACGAAGTACGAGTGCTCCGCGACCGACTGCTGGCGATACGTGCGAATGATCGCCCAGCGAGGAATTTGTGCTATGTCTCGTACCTCGCGTTCCAAGTATGGATATCCGATTGTCTTATTCATGGGTCTGTTTGTGTTGTTGTTCATAGGTCTGTGCCAGGATCATCGCGAAGTTCGCGACGTCGGCGGCTTCCTTCCACACGTCCTCCGGTACTCCTTCACGCTGAATCTCTTCGAACAGCTCGATCGCCTCTTGCATTAAGCGTTTGAAAGCGTACATGGGCTCCACGTCCTCCCACTTGCCCTTGTGTATGTTCTCGGCCAGCTTGGCCATCTGAACCCGGGACAACGCCAGGACGGACTCGTGGTACTCCTCCAGGAGCTGTCGCTTCTCTTTGTACTCGCGTACGTTCATTAGATTACCTTCGTGTTTAGATATCGTCGTACGTCCTTGACCGAGGGCCCGTAGCCAATGAGGTCCGGGATCTTGATCTCGCTCATCACGCGTGCCAGTTCGCGTAGCTCATTGTCGTACATATAATTCCCGAAATTGAGGAACACGTAGTCCGGGCGGACGAGATGATACGCGTACTTGTACTGCTCGAACGAGAACGTGGCCACGCGCCGCACCCGCTTCGTCACGGTCGTTAGCTCCGGCGATACGCCGATGTCCTCCCAGGAGAGCTCGTCGCTGTCTGGGTAGAATGGACCGCTATGGCCGATCATCTCGCCGCTCTCATCGTACACGTGGCCCACCCGGATCGGATAGGTCCGCACCGACATATAAACGTCCCCGAGATAGTAAGGATGGAGCTGGGCGTCCGACAGGGCCTGGCTCACGCTGATCTCACGACTCGTGACAAACGGATAGAAACCGCTGTTCACGCCCAGGCCCACGCCCTGTGGTACCTCCATCAATGCGGGCCGCTTCCCGATCTTGCGTAGCTCATCCCGTAGGTCCAGCGCCGCGATCTTGAATCCATGCTGTTTCAAAATGCGGGACTCCTTAGCTACGTTTCCTCTCCTTGTAATTTTGGCCGACAGCGACGCACCGGTGCCTTTCATGGTTGAACCATGCTTTGCATAGGATGTCGCGATCTTCTCCTCCCGTCTATGCTCGTCCTCAACGACGGCGGCGTGTGGATGGATGACCACACGTGTGGGGTCGACGTCGTACTGCGCGCACTCCGAAATCAGCACGAGCGGATCTATGATAGACCCGGCCGTGAGATAGACCGGCGGTTCCGACCGCGTGCACAGCGCGCTACTCGGGATATGATAGGTGACCATCTTACCCCGGCTGTCGGCGTAATCGACGGTATGTCCGCTGTTGGGCCCGGCGTTTGTCACGCATAGTCCCAGCGGATCTTCGTATCGGGTAGCCAAGTAGCCTCCGAGGAGGCCCTTGCCCGTGCTCCCGAACTGACCGTCAATAATGATATCTAGCTTTTGCATAGAATTACTCCTTGTCTTTGTTACGAATATGGTCGGCGACCAGCGTCGCATAGCCAGCGATGTCGACCCAATTATCCAAGATGTCCGGATCTCCGGCCGTGATCCTGGCCAGCTTCGTCGCGATCATCTCGAACGCTTCTAAATGGACCAAATGCTCGGGTGATCGATCGATGGTCGACCCTCTCGTCGTAGATTTTATGATCTGGGCTCGTCGCGCCAGACGGCTGAACGATCCATAATCCGATCCTCGCGAGTCGAGCAGATCCTTGAGTGTGTCTTTCTTGTTCATGATCCTCCTGTGTTTGAGTAAAAAGGCGGAGGCCCGCCTATTGCGGCGGGAAAAACGGCGGACCTCCTATCGCCGAGTGTTAGTCAGCGAATGTTGTGGCTCGTCCCGGCTTACAGCGTGTAGGCGTTATGGAATCCTACTGACTTGATCTCGTCGATCATCGTCATCGTACGTTCGACGTTGTTTTCGGCTAGGACGATCAGCGCATGGACGTGATGCTTTGACGCGTAGTCTTGCTGGTCTGCCGCGTCAGCTTGTTTGATGTCCCAGACGAGCTGGCGGATTTCATTGTGGATGTACTCGAGCTCGTTGAACTCGGCGATCCCTAGGATTCTTTTAGCCTCATCCTTGACGTGGAACTTCGTGAGCTTTTTCAGCGCGTTCCATTGCGCCGTCATCGCCTTAAACGTCTTGTCGCTTGCTTTGTCGAGGTGGTAGACTGATGAGAAGTTGTCCATGGTATTTTCCGTTTAGGTGGTGAAATGGTGGGTTTGTCCCCGTTTCTAATGAAAAGATAAGCATTGAGATATATATTGCGCAATATTCTTCACAAAAGCTTCACAGAAGATATAAGGCCCGCCCCGGAGGGCGGACCTGGACTTCTAGCCTACCTGGCGATTGTAGCAAACGATCCAGCCAAGATCGGCGTGGTCATATGCGACCCGGACCATCATCGGCTCGTCTCCGGGCTCGACCGTTTCCGCGTGGCGCGCCGCCGTCGCTATGGCCTCGTCCATATCGAAAATGAAACAGTCGACCAGTTGGCCGTCTGTCGGATAGTAACCTTTGCCTTCCGTAACATAGACCGAATAGGTCGTGGGCATCTTACCTAAAATCATATCATCCTCATGGGTTTAGGTGGTGGCGGTGGTGCCCGCCCCACAGGGCGAGCGTTAGGATTATCGGTTCAAGACACTATTCGTTCGGCGAACGATTTCGTGTGTCAGAATTCTCAAATTTGGCGTCAGCACATCCTCGAAATGACCATGCATTGCGATGATTCCATCGTTAATGTCTTCGAGAGCCAATTCCAATTCGATCTCACGCTTCATACTCTTGTTGACATCGAGAGCCTCGCATACTGCGTTTTCGAGGTCTTTTAGGTCGCGTAGGGCTTCTATCTTGGTGAAATGCATTGTCGTTACCGTTTAGGTGGATCGGTGGTGGGGTCTCTCCCCGTTTCTAATGAAAAGATACGAATCGGAACCTATGTTGCACAATATTCTTCACAAACGCTTCACAGACGAATCATCATGGCCGTCTCCGCTCTGCAAGATCCGGCGGGCAATAGGCCGATCTCCTTGTCCTGTCTCCAGGCCCATCCCACGCCAGCATTCTTAAAATCGCCAGTCATATCGTCCAAAGGACGGGTTCGCAAAAATGGGTCGTCGTTCTCTATCTGCTTAAAATGCAAGGACGAGCACAAGAGATTCGGAACGGGCTCCACTACGTCCGACCCAGGCCGACGCCATATCAAGGTAACGTACTCCTTGTTCTTAGACATTAGGAAGTAGAGCTCCTTATCGCCCTCGCCTACTCGGGTCCACAGCTTCTTGATCTCGGCGGCGACTTTGACGACGTGTCGGTCGCGGTTCTTGAAAAAGTAGAAATCTGCCATTGTATTGTCCGTTTAGATGGTGGTGGTGGGTTTGTGTCCCTGTGGTGCCCGCCCCGGAGGGCGGGCCTGGAATTACAATCTGGTCCGCGTCCGCTCCCGGTATACGTCGGCGAAAGTCCATGCCTGGTCCTCATAGAATCCCTCTTTCACGGGATTGTGGGTCCGCATGGCGTCGGCCGCTTCGCGACAATCTCGGATGATGTGCAGTAACTGCTCGATGGTGCAAGCCTCAGCGGCTTTGCGCCATGCTGCGAAATCGGCGTCGGTTGCTGCTTCGGTCTGTCTCATGGCGTACCTCGTGGGTCTGGTGGTGATGGTGGGGTCAATCCCCGTTTCTATTGAAAAGATACGAACGACGATAGGTATCGCACAATATCCTTCACAAACGCTTCACAGAAGCTTACTCGATAGTGGATTTGACCGGGTCTTTCTCCCTGGGATCACATTGGCTGACCGCCTCGTGCGCTCCGGAGGAGACCAATGACCAAAACGCCTTGGCCTCGTCGTTCCCAGCCTGGGCCGCCCAGGACGCGTATCGATCGGCCGAGTGGGCATTCTGGGCCTTCCATACAGGAGAGCATGAATTGATCAAACGTCGCATTGCCTCGACCGAAAACTCCATATAGTCGGTAAAATAAATTTCCATTGTATTATCCTGGTTGTTGAGTGGGAATGGTGCCCGCCCCGGAGGGCGGGCGGTGATTTATGATTCGCGGCTCTCGACTTGCGCCATGTACTCGTCGTATATGGCCTGTAATTGCGGGATGGCGTCCTTTTTAGTTCGGGCCTTGATCCCGTAGAGCTCGCGGGCGTTCGAAAGGAGAGGCTGTCTGCTTACCTTCAATCCTGTCTCGGCCTCGATCTTGAGGGCGGCGATCAGAGTCGCTAATTGGAAGCAGTTGATCCATGTGTATGAAATTCTCATTATGTTGTCCGTTTAGGTGGTGAGATGGTGGTGCTGGTCCTGGCGAGCAATTACCACCGCTTAAAGCTGAAGGGCTCGTCAAATTCAGGAGCGTTTTCCTTCATGTACTTCTTGGTGACTCGTTGTGACACGTTCATTAGCGCGACCACGTAGTCAGCCTTGCGCCATTGAGGTGCTTTCGATAGAACGTTGTCTAGCTCGACCTCGACTGCGGTTGTGCACTCAGCCCACTGTTCTTCGCTGTACCATCCTCTTAGCCATCTTTTCACGAGGGCTTCGCATTCGGCGGTGGTGATTGCTCTTGGTGCTTCGTCTACGATGTGGATCATTGTGGTGTCCGTTTGGGTGGTAAGTGGTGGGGCGTGTCCCCGTTCTGATAGAAAGATAAGCATTCCGGATTATATGGCACAATATTCTTCACAAACGCTTCACAGGAGCAGCACTATGCGTTGTATGCCTTGACCGTGAGACCCTCCGCCCTTCCGGGCCTTCCCTCCGCCCAGCACATATCTATCCACACGCCGCCCAGGGCCGCTGGTCCATGTGCTTTGCGAGAAGACGCCGGTCGCACTCCGGACTGTCGAAATGGACGTCGGAGAGAACCAGCAAGGAGAAGACGCTGTCCTTTGTCGGCTGGTGACTCTTGACCCGGTGTACAGATGGGTGCAACTGCTCGACGAGCCAGTTCATGGTCTGTCTTGTTGCGATTCGCGAGGGTCCTGCTGTAGCGTTCGTACGATCGCCGGTGCTGTCTTCTCTATACCTCGGCTGATGACATAACCGCCGATTCCGACTTGCAAGAGATCCCACATATCCTGGGTAATTGCGATCTCCAATAACCCGAGATGGTGCATGACCACAAGCACCAAAAATGTGAGCATGGTCACGGGACGCCAGGATCTCTGAATCCAGCTCTCGCCCTTGGCCTCCGCTTCGATTATGGACGCTCTTCGCTGAACCAGCTCGGCCTCCATTTCCAGGACTCGCGCCGCGAGGGCGAGTCGCACCGATTCCATCTCCGCCCGGATCTTGTCCCGCTCCTCGTCCGACGTGACCAGCTCGTCGAGACCCGCTACGATCTCGCCAAGTGAATCAAAGATCGTCCGAAAGAGTCCCAGTTTCATCTTCTCAGATCACCTCGGTGAATCATCTGTTCGATGGTCTGGATGGTAGGACCGAACCGGGCGATGAACTCCTTTATTTCATCCAGCCTCGAGATGACATCCTTCATATCGGCGTCGATCCGGTCCATGCGCCGCGCCCTCTCCTCTATTACGTCGGTCCTCCTCTCGAGTGATGTCAACCGGTCGTCCTGGCCGCCGTTCTTCGATTCCAGCGCTTGCAACTTGTCGCGGGTCGACTTGACGAGGATCCCCACCGCCAACATCAACAGCGCGTTGAGTAGCGAGATCATCGCCGATGTATCTATTATACTCTCTTCAACCATCCCCTAATGAACCGCCTCTGTGTCGGCCGCTGGTGGGCCAGATTCAGATAATGTGCTCCTTGAAACGTTCTACACATGAGCAAAATACGAAGACGGTCCCCGGACGACAAGGACTTGTAGGCGGTCAGCGTGCGATTGCCAATGACCCCGTCCTCCTCCAGCGCGTTTGATCCTGTTAGGATATTGAGCGACATCTGAAACCACCGCCCGGAACGGAACGCGCCACAATTTACGGCCGTATCGAATAGCTCGGCCGCCAGTTGTTCGTCTATATTGGCGATCGCGTCCAGGTTCAGCTCGTCCCAGTAGTCCGACTTGTAGATCGCCGCCGCCGTGGCGACGGTCAGATCTCGCATATCGCCCATATATCCGTGCGACCGGGCGACACTCTCTGTGATTCCGTGATTTGTAGCGCCGCCCGCGTCGTGTGGATCGTTGACGTAGCCTCCCTCGTGCTTAAGGGTAGCCGCGAGGGCTCGGTCGAATGCTGTCTTCATGACTTGTGGGGTTCATTCTTGAAGTCGCCAGGATCGAGGTGGTGAAAAGACGTCATCTTGGGGTCTCCTTTGACTTCCCTCGCACGCGAGACTGCTCACCGGGCCTAGCACAGCGGCGAAAGCCCACGTGCAAAGGAAGACAAAAGAAAACGCAACGGTGTTTGATGGCCTATGGTTTCTTTATTTCGGTATCGGTCGGAATCTCGACGACCTCGGGCGTGGGGAAGGACTGCGCCTCCCCGTGTTCACCCGGTTGGAGCTTACTATCGGCCGCCTCGCGTAGCGCCTGGACCTTGTCGGTCGGAACGGGCGCACCATCCCGCCAGCGGTTCAGCAAATCCGTGGCCGTCTCTATGATCAGATTATCGGAGGTTGGATAAGCCATGCGGCCTATGTGCTGTGTGATTATCGACTTGTCGAGGTAGGTCTTGATCCCGAGATCGCCAGCCAGTTGACAGAAAAAGTAGTCCTCCGACAGATACCGCCCGTTTCTCACGCCGACCCGGAACCAATCGTATCCTTGCTTCTCCTTGCCACCGACCTCGTCGTCGTCGTACGCGTAGTGGTGCTCGGGCCACCGCGCCGCGATCGCCCCGAGTACGTCGCGCCGGATCATCATGAACCCGGTCCCGATCTCCCGCATGACAGACAGCTCGCCCTCGTCGGCCAGGGCGTGATTCATGACTGGCGAGTAGGGTAGCTTCTTTTTCAAGTAAACGCCTCCGACTATGCCCTTATCGTGCTGTCGCAATCTGGTGATCATGTGCCGATTGAAGACGATGTCGCTATCTACGAACATCAAGTACTCGAACTCGCTGTCGAGGAACATCTGGGCGATCTTGTTGCGGGCCCTCGGGATGAGACTGTCGCCGTTATAGTACTGTACGGTCGCCACCGGGCACATGGGGTCGTTTACCGCTCCCAGTAGTTCTTGTAAAATGCCGACCTCCGACTTGTTGTCGTAGCATGGGAAGCCGACCATGACGTCTTTCTTGATCTTGTTTTGTTGCATAGGTTTACAGGATTTCGTAGGCGGTGAGGACGATCTTGTCGTTTTTTAGATCATATTCGATCTGGCTCGGCCGATAATGCCTACCCGAGAATCTCGCGAGCGTTGAATCGAATTTGATAGTCTGATAGGGTCGGACCTTGCTGATCCCGTGGATCGTGGCCTCCACACGCGTTTGGTCGATCCGTGCGCTGTCCGCCCCGGTTGCTGTTTTGTACGCCTCCATCGACCCCGCCAGGTTGATCCCCTCGACGTCGAGGTATTGCATATTCGGAGTAGCCGCGATGGTCTGCGCTCCCCACGTTCCAGGGTCGGCGTAGAAATTCGCGTCTCCGTACGTGGTGTTATACTCTGCCCGGTTCAGTACGGGAAAAGCCTGGGCGAACCCGATGTCGACCCGCTGTTCGCTGTACGGGAATCCCGCCTCGATTACGTTGACTGGTAGCCCGGGTGTGACCCCGCCCGATCCTATGTCGCCGAAATACGGTAGACTGTTCGACGTGTACGTTAGCGACGGAGTGTTCTGTATTGTTAGATTTACCGACCGTACGGTCTTGGGCACGATAGTAAACTTGATATCCTCCACCGCGTCGGCACTTATCGTCGTGTTGTTCGTGTTGCGGTTGCGGTGTGTCCAAAAATTGACCCCGAAGGCCGTCCCGAAGATCGACCCGTCAAGAGCGGCGAGGGCTCCGACCACGTCGAACGCTCGTTGGTTGGTCGCGTTTGCGAACGTGTTCGCGTCGTCCGTTCCGAGGTAACTGCTGCTCAACTCGGCTGGGTCTACCACCAGCGGCATGACGTTTCCGTCGAGCGGTTCGGTCGGCGGCGAGGTTCCGTATACGGGTTGTGTCGTGTTCTGCGTGCCGACATTGCCGAACGCCGTGTCGAGGTAGTAGGGCTCAAAGAGGGTCGTGGCACCCGCCTCGAGATTCGAGACCACGGCCTGTATGAAATCGCCCGTCAACGCCGCCGTGGCTATCGATCCTCCGCCTCCGGTTCCGCCTTCGTAGTGGAAGTTCATCTTCTTGCTTGCGGCGATGTTCTGTACGAAGCAAGTGTGCGTGTTCTGACTGGTTATATATGGATCGAGTTGGAGCGCTAGATGTTTGTTTCTCTCGTCGTATGATACGCCAGGCCAATCAAGCACGAACCTTGTGGGCGTGAACGTCGCAGATCCTCTCTCGCGCAGATACATCGTAACGTTCGCGACCGGTAGGAGCCCCGAGTTTGTGGCCGCGACCGAGTAGGTACCGATCTCGTTAGACAACGCGTCATACAATGTACCGAGATTTGACAGCTCGTCCTCGACCGTGAGCGTCATCGCGCCGGGCATGGCCGAGACCACATCTATCAGCGATGATGACCCATATAGGTCGAACATATATCGTAGGGATGATATGTCCAGGATGTCGACGTTGGCTCCAGGACTCGCCGTTCCCTGTGTCTCGAACGAGAAGTAGATATCCCCGGACGCGATCGCCGCCGTGTTTGTGTAGATCAACATTGAGCTACCTAAAATGTGAAATACGTTGGGACGACGTTGGAGACCTCGACGCCCGAGAAGCCGATCGTGATCGGGTTGTTCACGATAGTACTGTCGATAGCGGCCCGCCAGGCCACGTCATCCAAGACGATCTCGAAGTTGGTGGTAGGTACGTCCACGTTTGGATAGAACCTAAGGATCGGCCGCATATTGGACCTGGTCGTGACTGTGACCGACGTACCCGATCCGGTCGTCGTGGCCGCGTCGACGATGATCGTCGCGTTTGCAGAATACGAGTCCGTGATGTTCCTGGCGAACGCCCCGATCTGTACCTTCATGCCGTTGTAGGCGTCGTTGAAGGGTACGTAATTCACGACGATGTTTGTATTGAGAGTGTGTGCGCTCGCTGTTTGGAGCGAGAACGCCGTGAGCTCTTTCCCGGTTGGTGCTTGGTTGACGATCTCCAGGAGGTTTGTCGTGTTTAGAAGCCTGGACCATGTTAGTGATCCTTCGAGTCGATACCCGCCGTGTTGAGATCGGCGTCTGCCGGACAGGGTCTCGTCGTAGGCCGACCCGGTGTAGAAATAGGGCGTCCACCCGAACTCTCCCACGTGCAACTTGACCGCTTTCGGAGCCAGCGTGTCGGCCGCCGTGTTGTATCCCTGGAAGAAAGTCTCGACCGTTCCGTTGTTCGTGCTGACTGATAGGCCGCAAGAGGTGATCTGTCGCTCCATATGTTACGAGTAGCTGAATTGCTGTGATTGGATCTGTTTCTCGCCTTCACGAACGGCGACCGCCACGCCCCGCTGGTCGACGGTTGCGCTCACATATACGTCGCGATCCTGTGGTCCAGACCTTGCGCCGACGCTTCCCGCCAGGATACGTTGGGCTCCCACGATGTCGTCGTCGTCCTGGACGAACTTGATCCCTGTGAATGTCCTCTGCTGGGATGAACCTCCACCGCCCGCGCCGCCAGGAGCGCCCTTGTCGGGTGAGTCGCCAGGCTCCGTACCAACTATCTTTTTGATCGTCGCCAGGCCACCCGCTATGACCGTCGCCGCCGCCAGCTTAGCGAGGGCTACGTTGCCCAAAGTGGTCGCCATGACGCTCGCGTACGTAATCGCCGCGTTCGTATAGGTCTCGACTGTGGCCGCCGCGATTGCGATCGCCTTATTGTCTCCAAATAGCTGGTTGGCGATCTGTGTAATGAGCTGTGCGGAATACATCCGTGCCTCGACCTGGGCGGCGGCCAGATCAAATGCGAATTGTGCCTCCGCCGCGTACGCGTCCTCGCGTTCGTGCATGGCCTGGACTCTTAACGCCTCGGACGCCGCGATACCAGCCTCCTCCGCCGACAAGCCTTCATCGATATACTGCTGTTGGATCTGTAACCTGCGCTGAGCGAGACGTATGTCGGCCGCCTCGACGAACTTCCCTATCTCTTCCAGACGCTGGGCCTCCCGCTCCGCCTCCGCGGTGAGTTGTTCACCGCGTATCCGGGCCAGTACGTCTGCCAATGAGAGCGTTTCGGCAATCTCACGGGCCGCCATGTCCGCCAACGTCTTGCGGGTTCCATATAGCTCCCGCATTCGCATAGCCGCCTCCTCCTGGGTTCGTATGTATTCCGCATACGCCTCGTTCTCTGCACGAACGGCCTCCCTGTTGGAGTGCGTGAGCTTGTTCTCTTCCTGCAAGAGGAGATAGCGCATTTCAGCCACCGCTTCTTGCTGTTGTCCCAACTGCTCCTCAGCTCGTATGGCTTGCTCCAGCGCCCTCTGCCGATCCTGTACGGACTTCGTCTCGTCCTGCGCCTCCAGCCTCGCCTGTGCCGACTGCGCACGCAGATCGGCTCTCGTTTTGATCAGCGCGATCTCCGCCTTCTCCAATCTGACCTGGGCATTCGAGAGCTCCCCGGCGGCTTTTATGTTGTCGGTTATCGAGACGTATTCCTCATCTAAGATGCCAAAAAAGACGGCCGCGTTATGCGCGAGACTGCTAAATCCGGCCGACAGCTGGGATGTGATCCTGTTCACGGCGTCGATCACCGGCTGAAACTCATTCATCGCAGACGTGAGCGTCGCAAATGCCGTACCTATCGCGACGACCAGCGCACCGATACCGCTTGTGATGAGCGCCGTTTTTAGCCCTTGCACGCCGGCGGTGCTTGCTCCAAGCCCGCTGACAAGCGAGCCGAGGAGAGGATTCATCCCCCCAATCGTTTTCTTGAACGTCCCGCCTACCTCCTCCCACACGCTACCGTAGTTACCCACGTTTCGCTGGTGGTTGCCGAGCGAGGCGTCAAAGTCTTTTAGCTTCTGATTGTTCGAGTCATACTGCTTCTGTAACGCCTGTAACTGACCGCTCGTATCGTCCAGCGGAATCTGTTTCATCGTTAGAGCCAAGGCCCGGTTCTGCTCCTCGAGTTCCCTGTACGTGTTGGCTGTTTCAAAGAGCTCAGAATTTAATATGCTGACCTCTCGCTGTTGCCTGTTGTATTCGCGGCCGAGCTCCTTGTTCTGCACCAGGAGCGCCTCGATACGCTCCGCCGACTGCTGGTCTATCTCGCCCGTCTCCTTCGCAAGATCCCGTCTCTCCTTGATCTCCTTCTTGTTGGCCTGAATCTGCCTGGTTAGATCGGCCAGCGACTTGGTCGACGCCAGCGCCGCCTTGTCGAACGCCATGGTCGAAGCCATGGACCGCTCGGACTCTTGTGCCAGATCCTGCGACGCCCGAGCCGCGTCCTCCGTGGCCTGGGCGACCTGCTCCATGGTCTGGACGATCTCGCCGCCCTGGGTGATCTGGCCCATGCTCTGCCCGATGTCCCGGATCGCCTGTGCTATCGACTGGTAGCTGGCCCCGTCGACCTCGAACTTGACGGTATAGATCAGCTCATCTGCTTGTGCCATGGAGCCCCTTTTTTGGCTTAACGTATTCTGCCGCCAGCTTCGAGACGTACGCCTCGGCGATTACGTGTGCTGGCTGATCAAAAATACGATCGGCGACCACCGGGTCGAAACCCGCCAATACCAACGAGTAGTAACGATATGGCGTGATGTAGTCGATCCATGCTTGGCGATTCGGGTCTCCTTGGCCGCCCGAAATAAACGCGAAGGACCGGTTCCAGGCCAGCGCGGCCCGTTTTAAAGATAGAGACGCTGACTCACGAAAAAAGACTCTGACTCTTGGAGCAAGCTGACCTCAAAGTCGGCGTCCCGGAAAAAGTCAATGCCTGGGAACACGTCGCTATGCCACAATACCTGGGCCTTGCGCATATACCAATCGGCCTTGCGTTTCGGATCGATCTCGTCGAACCGTTTATCCATGTTCTCCTGTACGTACTCGCGGATCTCCTTGTTGATCGTTTCGAGTTCGCCGAGACGCTTCTCTGTGTAGGGTCGCAGACGGAATGATTTCCCGTTTACGAGCACCGTCTTCTCGAACATACTCTGCATAGGATTTGTTCGGGTTTGGGTTTTAGATGGTGAATGCGGTCCTCCCGCCGACGGATATCATCGGTTCGAAGAATGTAAGACCATCCCCGGCCGTAGGCGATTGTAACCTGGTCGAGAGCACCACATATCGTAGGCTGTTGTTAACCGGGCTTATATTGCGCGTGACCGCTCGAAATGGCGCTGATCCGAATGTGGTGGAGAGCGAGACGTAGTTGCTACTGATCGTTCCCGTCGCGACACTGCCTCCATATCCCGTATTGTCGAGATATTCTATGCCTATCTGTACTGATCCAACCGTCGCTGGGTCTTCACCCAGGGCCGATACGTCGTAGCTGGCCGTGACCTCCACGCCCTGCCATGGAAACGGAATATACCACGATTCGAGGCGAACCGACGCGCCGGACGTCGCGACGGCTGTTTGACTGCCCCCGGACTGCGTCAACGTTAGGCCGCCCGTCGATCTGTATCCATTAAGAAGGGCCGCGTTTCCGGTCGTCACATCGTGCGACATGAGCGCATTGTCGCCAGCGTAGACGGGTACCGCCGCGTTGGCGGTCGTGCTGTCCGGGTAGCCGCTGGGCGAAGTGATCGTCGCCCGGATCGGATTAACTTGTAGGACGTCCAACTGCTCCGTGTACGATAACAGCGACGCGTCCATCCACGTGAGCACGCCGTTCGGCGAGATTCCCGCGATTTGGACCGGCCGCTGATTCTCGACGATCGATTTCAGTACCGCGACGTTGGCGTCATCCGTTTTGAGTACGCGGATGTCCAGCGTGTCTGTCGTGGCGTATTGGTAGGTCTGGTTGTCCTCGATCTGGACTGTCGCCGTCTCGCGAGTCAGACCAAAGACCGCCGCTCCATCTACGCCCTCCATTACGTTGTCCAGGAACACGACCGTCGGCGTCGTATTGGTGACGTCGAGGATCGCAACGTTCGATAGTAGGTTAAGCATCAGCCCCCTCTTGTTTGATTAGGCGAGCGTGATCCCTAGGTCGACGTTTGTCGTGCGCTTGGTCCCCGTTAGGCGGACCGCCGTTCGGTTTCCGTCAAAAACCTTGGTCCCATTGATGATCACGCCATCTATAACGACGTTCTGTGCTCCGGTCGTTCCCAGGAAGGCAATGTTGCCCTTTTGAGGAGACGCGGACGCGTCCTTGTAAACGACAGCGTCGTCGATCAGCGATACGTTGTAGCAGTTGACAGCGAACGAGACGTCGTACGCCGAAACCAGCGTCTGATTGTCCTCGACCACATCTGTGACCGGCGTCAAAGTGACCTCCGCCGATTCCGTCAAGTGTAGCGCGAACGAATTGGCGGTGCCTCCCAGAGCGGCCGTTCCGGCCGGTGCAATGTTGAGTCCCGTAAAAACGAGGGTCTTACCGATAGCCATGGTTAACTTTGCGTTGAGTGTAGATCTCGAATAGCGGTGAATGCGAGGGTCATGGTAACGTATCGGGCGGTGCGGGTGATCCCCGTGTTGCCGTCGTATCCAAACGTGTAGATACGCTGGCCCGTGATCGTCGACGCATTCAGCGACCTGGCCCAATCTACGACAGCGTCGCGTATGTCTGCAAGTGGTAACTCGCCCTGGCTGGCGTCGTCGTTGGTGTAGGCACGTACGACCGAGATGTCCATGCCGTACCTGGCCCGGGATAGGTTGGCCTTCTCGTCGTCCACCCGGACGTCTACTACCTCCGATTGCTCATATAGGGCCACCCGGGCTCGCGGGATGTCCTCCCGCTGTTCTATCTCCGCTACCGACTGCCGATATCTCTCATAGATGATCGTGTTGTCCTGCAAGTAGACCGCCAAACTGTCGAGCGTTGATTCTATGATGTCGCGGCTAGACCCCATGTGTTGACCCTCGTGCGTGCTGTTTCACGTGAAACACTATTTCGTCATGGTCTCGAACACGAGCTCCTTGATCGTGCGGCGTAGGGACTCGTCTATGCTGTCTGCGCTCGCTGGAAAAAGAGACCTCTGGCGGAACCCGGCTTTTGAGTAGGTAATTCCCTCTTGGTGATATCTGAACACGACGGCCATCTCGGGGTCGTCAAATCGTATCGTCGCTCCTGTTCCGGCGGTGAACTCGATCCTGGTCTTTTCGATCCTCTTCTTACCCGCACGCATTTCGACCGGGTAAGTTGACAACCCCCGCCTCTGTCGACGCCTCGCATAACGTTCTACGTACTCGTCGTCGTATCGGTCGTTCCCGAACGCTCGTCCTTCGAGTGACTGCTCCTTCATGCGGTTCGCGATCAATTCGGCCGTGGGCGCGGCGGCGGCTGGAACGAGCCGCGTCCGGTTCTCCATCGACTTCGTGAATTGGATCGCCAGGCTTTCAGATGACATACTTCATGTACGATTGGAGTAAGTGTCGAGCCTCGATACTTAGACCATTTACGCTGACCCGGCTCGGCTGTCCGGTTGACTGTCGGTTCTTATATTGCAAGGAGATCTCTTGCAAGATCGCTCCTCTGATCGCTGGCGGGCACGACCCCGACTGGTATCCACTCTCGTAGGTTACTCGTAGAAACTGCCCGTCGCTCGGGTTGTCTATCATGATAGACTTGAATTGAAGTCCCTGAACGTAGTAGTCCGTTCCAGCGACGAGATTCGTGACCACGTTATCGTATGTGATCGACTGGACCGAGGTCACGTCGCCATGCGGTCCATATGGAAGTGAGACATACTGTCCGAAACGATCCCATTGGCTCTGCCTGGTCCGCTCGTATGTGTCACGCCCGATATATTCCTCGATCTGGTTGGAGACCGCTTCAATGAGCGTCTCGATGTAGTTGTCGTCGATATTCCCGCTGACCCGTAGGAACGATTTCGCGTCTGCCAGGGTGATCGCCCAATCGACGTTCGGGATCGTGACGACGGTGTCGACTGGAAAATTCTGTGCGGTCCACACGCCCGTGAGGCTGGTGTGCTCCCGGTACTGAAAAGGACTACCCGAGGTCGTCTTGGTCGAGCTGATCATCGGTCTGTACCTCCACCGCGTATCCGGCGTTCGTCATGACTAAAAAATAAGCCTCCTCTGCTGGGCTCTGTGACGTATACTCGACCTTGGCCTGGTAGGACCGGGCGAGCGTGTTGGTCTCTTGCCAATACCATGGCTTGTCGAAAGTGACCGTCATTTCTTGCTCCTCGGCGTTCTGACCTTGTTTGACTTGGTCGCCGCTGGTTTGGTGCCAGCGACGATCGCGGTGCCGTTTTCCAGGGCCCGCTTGAATAACAACCGCTCGTGTGCGTGGCCTGGCTGGTACGCTTCTCCCGCCTTGTATTCCTTGGCCGTGACGCCGTCGAATGCGAGCGTCGTGTCCTTCTTGAATTCTATCGGTTGGTCTTTCATCACGTCGCGCTGTTTCTCATATATCTCCTTGCCCTTCCGTTTGCCCTTCCCCGCACTCAAACAAGTGGCCCCCTATGCAAGGCCCCCCGAAAGATCATGTGCGAGGAAAGGCAAAGGAAATGTCCCTTAGGAGGTCGTCGGGACAGTTTTGGCGTAGCCAAGGGCCGCCGTTACAGCGACGTTGGCCGCTACGGCCGCCGCCGGTACGAATTCAGCGAATAGATATCGCTTCTCCGGAACGACGGACGCCCAGAACGCCGTGTTTGTGCTGTTTAGGGTCGGATTGTAGACCACCCGCGCGGCGGCCACCGCTGTGGCGTTTGCGCGTGTGTTGTCGTCCGACTCATAGAAAGACAGCGTGACGTCGTTAGCCGTGCCGATATTCGAATCTCCGATCGACGTGACCACCGCCACTCCCTCGAAACCTGCCGTATCGACAGCTACCGAGTTGATGTTGGCGGAGAACGTGCCAGATCGTGGCGTTATCGCTACGGCGTAAGACGTGATCTGCCCGAAATCAAATGATGCCATTGTTTTTCACCTTTTGGTTTAGGATCCCATCGTAAGTTGAGCGATCGCCTCGCTACGCACGACAGCACCACCCACACGCGTCATGGCGTATAGGTTGGTTACGAACGCCGCTCCCTCGGTGTATGGATCTCGGATCATGTAGAAATCCGTGTGTCGAGGTATGAGGTATCCGTAGTTGAAGTCGCCGTAAAGCACCGGTGCTTGACCGCTCACGAAGTTGCCCGATACGAGACCAACGAGATCCGGTGCTTCATAGACCGGAGCTCCTAGGAGTCGTGACGGCATGCCAGCCTGGAAGTTAGGCTCCCACGTGTACTCGAGACCGTTGGTCGAGCTGAGCACCAGAGATCGGATATATGCCATCGTTAGACGGTTGACCATCCATGAACCATTCCGCTGATAGTGCGTCTTGATCTGCTGGGTGAGTCGAATCAACATATCCGTGGTTAGAGCCAATCCACCGGCCGTGTAGGAGGTCACGTTGCCCACGATTCCCTTGGGCTTGTTGACTCCGTCGCCGTTGATGAACGCCGTTCCCAGCGCTTTCTCGAACTGCTCACGAATTGACGTCGTGATCTCGTTCTCGATGTCGAACGCGCTGTCCTGCTCTTGCTGGATAGAGAATGCCACGCGTGCTCCCAAGTCGTGGACCGGGATCTCCTCGAATCCGAACGTGTCGTTAGTCTTCGCTAGCGTGGACGCCTCGCCGAACCAGCTGGCCGACAGCGACGTGTTGCGCTGTGCCTGGCGATAGGATGGCGCGGACGTGTTGACCACTTTGGCCACTTGCATGACCGGGCTGATCTCAACGATCTGCTTGTTGATGTCGGACGACATCTCATAAGGCATGAGCAAAGCGCCCGCGCTCTCGATGTCGTAACGTACGAGCGTCGATTTCTGGCGGTCCGGCGTGTTGCTGGTTACCTTGACTCCTTCCATCTTCGCGTTGACGGCGGCGATCCCGCCCTTTCCGAATAGGCGTACAGCCTGGCCAAAGGTCTTGGCCTCTTCGCCTCGAGTCGTTTTGGGCTCGACAGTTGCGACTCGCTTCACTTGGAATTCGAGCTCGTCGAACCGCTTCTGCCATTTGGCCTCGGCCTCCTTGTTCCCGGTTAGGACCGCTTGCTTCAAGCCGTCCACCGAGGATCGGATGCTGTCGACCACTTTGATGTTTGACATGGTCTGTCCTCTTAGTAAGTTAGAGTGTCTATTAATTGTTTGAGGTCTCTGTCGAGTGCGACCAGCGCGTCTCGCAGATCTGGACTGCCTTTTGGCGCGTCGTTTGGTGCTGGAGCCGTCTTTTTCCTCGCCGGCGTCTGCCAGGCTCGGCGTTTGCGCTCCAGATTCGATTTGCGGTTCTTGGCCGCCGTGATCATCGCCTCCGTGTTCATCGGAAACGGCGTGATCGATATTTCATGTAGTGCCAGCTCTTTCAAGCGTCGAGTCCCGTCCGGACCGGGCTCCGACTTGACCGTGTCGTATCCGATCGATAGTCCCATCTTGACTCCCCGGTCCATCAAGAACTTGATCCGATTATAGGCGGCCTGGACCTCCGGAACGTCGAGCGGCATTTCCGCCTTCATATATAGGCCCTTGTCTCGATCCTCCAACCGGGCTACCCCAGCGACGTCTCTGCTGTTGTATCCGTGATCAAGCAACAACGGGACAATGCCCTCCTTGTGGTTGAGCGTCTGCTTGAACGCGCCCTTCTCCACGACGTCCCCGCCGAGGTCTGTGTTGCCGTAGGTCGAGGCGTAGCCCTCGATATATCCTGTCTTGGCGTCCTCATCGATCTCGACGTCGAGCTCCTTGACTTTTGCCATGATCCGGCTCTTAGGCGCGTCCACCGTTTCGAGGTCGTCCGTCTTGGTCAGAGCGTCGAACCTGTGTCCAACCATCACGCCGCTGGCGGTCCATCCGCCCTCGGCTCGCTCGTATACCTCGATCAGAGCGGCTGGGTTGTCCTCGGACGCCTCGAGCGTGAAATCCGTGTCCGGTACTTCGAGGGTTCCACTCGCCATGATCTCTTCGATCCTCCCGTAAGCTTCACCGCCAGCGGATTCCCATCGCACGAAATCGCCAACAACGAGCTCATCTGGCTCGGCCTTCGTCTCCTCCTCCTCTGCGCGGTCGTCCATCTTGCTCCGTTCGGCCTCTAGCTCGTCGTACTTGCGGTTCGCCCATTCCATCCCCGGATCACCGCCCCACAATTTCCATGCAATGAGACCCGCTGACGGATATCCGTCGTCGCCAGGACTCGCGCCCTCGGCTTGTAGGTCTTGTTCGTGTCGTGCGAAGTACGAGACCATGCGTCCTATCGTGTCCGGTGATAGATTGCGCCGATTCATGATGTCGCGTGCTCTTGCAACGCCGACCTCCGTACCACCGCGTCCGTGCTCGTCCCGCATTTCCAGGCCGATTCTGGCCTCCTCCGCCATCTCCTCCGTCGGTTGCAGATCCACGTCTTCGATGGCCTTCATCTCGTCTTCGTCCTCCTCTTTCTCCTCGTCCTCCTCGCCGTGAACGGCGGCCACCTCCTCGATCTCCATTTCGTCCTCGTCCTCCAGGAACTCGACGTCCTCGTCGATCTTCGACATCGCGTACGTCATGTAGTCGTGCACATCCTCGAAAGGTAGCACCAGTACGTCGTCCGTCGCTACGAACTCGGTCTCCGTCTCGGCATATACGCGTACGTGATAGACGCTCTGATCCGGGTCGACGTGTTCGATGATCCCGATTCCCTCTGTCCCGCCCTCGCGGTCGAAGAAATGGACCATAGTCTCCTCCGACATCGTGTGCGTGTCCTCTTGCTTGAGTCCTTCGGCCTCTTCCATGATCGATACTGCGGTGTGTGCCGATTGCTCATCCATATGGCAAGCTACCTGGTCGCGACTGCCGTCCTCGTTGATCTTATAGATCATTGCGCCGCCCTGGCGACCGTCGGCGGTCTGGCAACTTTCCTTGATGACTTCGTATGGCATTTTATTTCTCGATTAGATCATCGATCTCTTGTGCGCCTCCGCCCGAATCAACGAAAGCCTCCTGGTCTAGGCGTGAGGCCTCGAACGAACGAGCGAGTGCGTCTGCGGTTGCGTCCTCCGATCTTGTGTATCCGAGTTCATTCCTCGCCTCGTTAGGCGTGATGATCCCCGAGTTCACGGCCTCGACGAGTCGTTTGACTCTCAACGCCCGATCTTCCTGGATCACGTCGATGGCGTCAACGTCCACCAAGATCTTCGGTTTATCAAGATAATAACGACTGAGGCGTCGTGACAACTTGGCGTAGAAGCGCCGCGCGAGCGGGATGCAAGTCTCGAGATAGAGAGCCTTCCTGGCCTCCTGGTAGTTAGAGTAGGTCTTGTTCGCCGCGTCGTTCATGAGTTCGGACGAGACCCCGAGAGCCATGAAAATGGAACGCATGGACTGCATGATCGCGTTGCTCCACTCTGCGTCGTTCGGGTTCACCGCCAGCTTCTCGAATGTGATGTTCTCCGAAACGACCTTCAACCGATGACTATGGGTCGCCCCGGATTGATTCTGCCACGAGTCCTTAAGCCGCTCCGCCTCCTCCTGTGTTATGCCCGGTGCCTTGACCGCCAGACTTGGTACTCCGCCCCCGAGGGCGATGTTCTTGTTCCACGTGATCGCGGCGTTGTTTAGGTCGAGTAGCTCGCCCAGCGCCACGCCCGGACTGATCCCGTGAAAGTACTGGCGCAGATCCTGGAATCGCCAATAGATGATCTCATCGGTCGAGAACTCGATCTCCGTGTTGTCCCTGTACAGGTAGCCCGCGATCGGCTGTGTGGGCGTGCCCAGCACTGGGTTGATGTTCTGCGACGGTAGCACGACCAGCCCCAGCGGCCGCCCGTTGCCCGTGGATTCGATGATCTGGGCGTACGCTTCGCCTGTTACTAGCCAATACGACATGAGCGCCTCTACCAGCTCCTCTTGTCCCTCGTCGCGATCCAACATATCGATCACCGGATGGTTCGCCGAACTCAAACGTCGGCCGCCGCTGTCGTACTCCACCAGGATCGGCATCGACGCTACGGTCTGAGCTATCAAATTCACCGCCCGATAGAACGCGGCGTTGCGCTCGTATCCTTGCTCGATCAGACGCCTCTTGTCCCAGCGGTTATAGTCTTCCCAGCCTCTGCCCGCGATCATGGCTCGGTAGGCCCGCGACGGGAGGGCTTTTTTCAGAATGTCGCCTATGGACCCTAACAATCCCATGATCGATCTGTGTTTTGTTTCACGTGAAACGTCCTATACGATAAAATAGTGGTTCTTCGAGCCCGGATAGTGACGCGAGAAAAAGTACCACAACGCATACCTGGCCGTGTCTGCGTCGTGCGTGCGAACCGCCTCGGCCTTGTAGTCTTGTGTCTTGTCCAGATCTCCGTATTTGTCCAGCTTGGCCGCGTTCAGAGATCGAACCACGTGCTTCTCGTCCCGGTCAAAGAACACGAGCCCCTTGCCCAGCGCCCAATTGACGCATTGAACCGTGTCCTTCACGAGCGGGTTTGAATCTGGGACTTGGAACCGGAGCATTGCACCATATGAATCATAGAAGATGTCGCGGACGCCCTTCCACATAGAATCTGTCGAAATCGCCGTCCTGTTAGACCCGCTGGCGTCCCCAATTAAAATACAAAGACCCCGGTGAGATCGCAACTCCTGGACCAGCGACCGTGCGTTGTCATACACCGTCGGTTCGCTTAATTGCCAGGACCTCACGCACGCCACAATCGGGTGAGCCGTTTCGGCCAGGCCGATCTCTTGCCATCCGCTGACTGCACAGTACTCGACGTTGAAGTCCCACGACAGGATCAACGGTTTGTTCGGGTCGTATGGCTGGGCGACCACCGCCTCTCCTGGAATCTGGAACGCGCCCGTTCCTCCGATCGACACCCGCGCTCCGTCGAGATATCGTCGTAACTGCGAGCCGCTGTACGTGCTCCGGAGGATCTGCGTATAGGAATCGACGAACGACCCGTCCGGGTTGGCGTCCAGGCCGACTTCGAAGATCTGCCCCCGTCCCGCCTCGCACAGACCGTCCGCCATGCGATAGATGAACGCGTCGGGCTCGTCCGGCATTGAAGTGATACGAATCAATCGCGGCCCCTTGCGTATCCTGGAAACGAACGTGCGTAGGCTCTCGTGCTTGTAATAGCTGGCCTCGTCCGCCCATCCCCAATCATATTCTATCGATTCGATCCTCTTGATGACCTCCGCGTCGGACGATCTGAGATGAACCAGGGCCCCGTTGTTGAAGACCAGGTTCATCGCTACGCCCGGGCCGTCGTACACGTAGCCAAACTCCTTTAATAATGGCTCCAGGCTCTGAACGAAAATATCTCGCACTTGTGAGTAGCTGTTCAGCAGAATCAAGCCCTTGCGGCCTTGCTCGATCTGCGATAGCGCGAAGTGCGCACCCACGAACGTCTTGCCCGATCCTTTCCCGCCGAACACGCACACGACGCGGTTGGATTCCCGCATGAACGCCGATTGATAGCCCTTGAACCGGACCACCCGTGTTTCGGCATGATCGACCGTGCCCATGTCTACCTCATGACGTCGATCGTGCCTGATACCAATGAGAAATAATTTGCGGTGACGTTCTTTTTGCCAAGCAACGTAAACGTGTATGACCTCGGTGTGAGGTTCATCTGCGTTGCCGGAATGTCAATGTCGAAGTGGTCGCCGTGCTTGTGGATAGCCGTGTAGTCCACTCCCGATCCATGCGTTTTGCTCCCCCAATTTATGTAACCGATGTTCGTCCATGAATCGACGCTCACAAGTACGGTTGAGTTCGTGCCTGTCGTGATCTGCAACACGACGTTCGTAAAGTCGTCTGCGAGGTTTTCCACGCCCGCATCGTCCGTGATCGCTAGCTGAAAGATCGCCCGATAGGCGCTCTTGCATTGAACGCTTGCGTAGCCGATAGACGGGAATACTGTCGTCGGAGTGTAGCTCATCTATAACCACATATTCTGAGGCGAAGCCGGTATCGGATCCATAGCCGTAGCGAAGACTGTCTCTGAGCGCATCCTTGCGTTAGCGTGAAACAGCGTATCGAATACCGCCGGAGTGATTACCTCGCCCGTATCCGGATCAATCACCGCAGGCGTTTCGATCAAGTGTTCTAAGTAGATACAAGAACCAACGCCACGGACGCTTACCACTTCCATCTTCTTTGGATCGCGTGTACCCGTAGGATTGCCCATATCGTCGGTGTCGTACCATTCAAAACCTTTGGATCGCAAGTCGGCAAGGATTGCGTCCTTCGTGTCTGCCGTTAGGTAATAATCAAAGTGTGCCATAGTCGGTTGGTTACAAGGTTGTTAATGCTTGCGCTTCGGCATCGGATAGCCGCTTGGGATATAGGGCAACGGCACGTATCCACATATTGGCTTGAAGGGTTGCGCCAGACGATTGCCCTAAATCAATATCGGTTAGTGTTGCTAATGCCGCTAAACTTCCGCTTGTGCTTGATGAAATACTTGATCCGTTTCGATATAGTTCAAAGTCGGAATCGGCATAAGCAAAAGCAATCTTTTGGATTCCCGAATAGCCCGAAGCCACTTGTCCTTGATCGACTATAACCGAAGTTGCCTGCACATACATTCTTAATTCATTGCCAGATGTTTCATAAATTAGCAATCTATGATTATTAGATCCGTTATTAGCTGATAATAGAAATTGAAAAGCGGAATTTGCGTCCCGCCAATCCACTTCGATATAAAGTGTGCCTTCCGTCTGCCCGATTAGGCTTGAAGCCGAAGTCTGCGTTATCCGATCCTTGACGCGCGTTACGCTTGCCGTAGTCGTTGGGATGTAGGACGTGGCAATCGGTCCGGTTTCCACTTGTGCGCCCCAAGCGAATATGGAGGACGTGGTGTCACGGTCGACGCTTCTATTTGAAATGCTGTCGGCAACGTAAATTCTAAATTGAAAACTTGTGTCTGCCGCGCCTTGCGTCCACGTAATGGAACAGCGATACCATCCGTTCGGATATTCTTCTATCTTTGAATCGTCAAGGTTCGAAGCCGTGCCTTTTGTGCCTGCGCCCGATAATCCAAAAAACTGATTTCCACTTGTTGTCCCATCGTAACCGTTTGCTTCTAATGACGCAAAAGATAATTGATCTGCTTTCAAAAAAACCGAAGCCGTGTATTTTGTATTTGCTGAAACGATTATAGTTTGATACATTATAACGTCGCCTACCCCTCCGCTGTTATTATCACCAAGTTTATCCGCAGTAGCGTTCCCATCGGGCGCGGTCGTATCGTTTGCCGTTACTGTGGATTGAAATGTAAACCACGGCGTGTTAAGATCCTCCGACTGCTTGCAAATGTTCGTTGCCGCAGTTTCTACCAATAGCCC
>Ga0208898_1000446_pt1 | contig 32020 bp, 48 predicted proteins | sample VirMetDEL_Mar_4_FD_184513 | JGI IMG/M metagenome (GOLD analysis project Ga0208898, IMG submission 184513) | Aqueous microbial communities from the Delaware River and Bay under freshwater to marine salinity gradient to study organic matter... | ecosystem: Environmental > Aquatic > Marine >... | reverse complement strand
CCAACGTGGGAAAAGCTCTCGTTATCAAACATCAGAACCTCACATTAGTGAACGGGTTAGACGTAATCGGAACCTGTGGATATTGTTGTGAGTCAGTGTATCGAGCCATGCGTGACTGATTAATGTACTCGTTAGTCATTGTCTGACGCGCTGAATCGCTGTCTCGGATAGATGCGGCAAAGTCCCTAGCTAGGGCATACTCAATCATCTTAGAGAAGTATACAGGCCATTCAGACTCTGGTGCGTTGTATATGTAATCAGCGTACAAAGCACTTGAAGTGTCCGTGTAAACCTTGTCACCGTACAGTTGATAACTTGTATTGGGGTACAGCTTGATAAGAAAAAGCATATCAGTAGGTAATTGATATATGCTGCGCCACTCATCGTCCACTGGGGTTTCAGTTGTTAGGGATAACTGCGCCTTTTTCTTGGCAAAGCCCCAACGATGTTTAGTCAATTCATTCTGCACGATATTGTCGTACAGGTTCGATGCCACTTGTTGCGCGCGAGTGCCACCAGTAAGGGAGTTAATAGGAGTGTCTCCAATTAGAATGAGAGCATTACTAATTAGGTCTATCTTAGAAGCCATAACTCACCTTTAGAATAGATGGGGGCCGAAGCCCCCGATTGTGCTTATACGTTGCCTACAGCCGTACCAGAAGCCAAGTCAACTACACCAGCGCTATTAGAAATAACGAAGGATACAGTGACAGCAGGTGCGTCAGTATCAACAATCAGAACTACGTCACCAACGGTAAGCTCGGCGCTTGCGTTGTTGAAGAAGCCAGAACCAGCAACAGTTGCAGGTGCTTCAGTAGATGAGTAAACCCATACAGCGTTTGCATCACCAGAACCACCAATGCGTGAAAGACCGTCTCTTGAAAATGCCATGATTTAGTCTCCTTTACGCTGTGCGATCATATTGAACTTTAACCAAACCACCCTCGTCGCGTACGACAGAGCCAGCCTTCAGCATACCATTGGTAAGCCATGCGGTTCGCTCGGGAATCCAGTTAATTTCGGTTTTCATGTCAATGCCGATAGCAAGGCCAACAGCGGGACGCTGGAAGAACCAAGAGTCAACAATGTCTGCAGCTACAGTCAAACCGCCTTCGTTTCGTGTCTCAATGACAATGAAGTTAAATCCACACAGAGTGTTGATCTCTCCAGAAACAAGAGCTTTGATTGCCTGATAGTCAGCAGAAGTTGCCTTCTCGTCGTTCAACAAGCCACCCAAACCATTCGCGTCAATAGCCGCAAACAGTTCAGTGTTAGGTACACCTTGGTCACGGAGTGCTACTTGAGCCTCAATAACTTTAGCCATAGTGAGGTTAGTGCCGCCCTCTGGAATAGCAGTAGTTAATGGGGTAGAAGCGTCCATTGCATCAATAACGAGTTGGTCAGAACGACGACCAAGAGCGCCTGCGATAGTGCTTGCAAGCTCCTGCTTCTCGTCAAAGTTGACTTCAGCAGCGTCAAAGATGTCAGTGTACTCGGGCGCGTTCCAGTTGCTAAGAGTAGCAGTCTTGAACTCGTGCCCTACGTCCATTGGGGTCACTAAGTCAGAAGTTGACTTCTGGTTAGCAAGACCTTTGCCCATACGGCGGAATTTGTAGGTATCGCCTACAACGTTATTACGGACGGTTACTGCGCCTTTCAGTAGGCCCATGCCCTGATAGGCATGCTTGACCATACTGTCAAACTCAATTACCGCTACAGCTGATAAATTTTTACTCATGTGATAACCCTCAAAACGAGTAATTAATAAAAGTTTTGTAGGCTTTCGACTGAGTGCCCGACAGATTCGGTCAGTCTACAACCTTAATAATCTGCCAGGCCTCAAAGGGGTATCCGACTACACTATAATAACACTTGGTTATAAGAAATCAAATTAACCAAACGTTTGTGTATAAGGACGATCTCCACCAAACTCTTTCATCATGCGTTGAATCTTAGCTTCATGGTTCCGATCAACCGAACGAAGTAGGTTTCCGTTCTGATCTTTCTTGTACATTTCAGCTTCGATTGCTTCCCATGTGATACCGCCTGGCTCAACTACGCCATCAATCGGCAGTTTAGCGGGAGCAGTAGCGCCAATCAGAGCCTCAACCAATTCAACCGCCTCAGCGCTGTTTACACCGTACCGAACGCGCTCATAGGTCTCTGGGTCTAGGTTATTCTTCATGAACTGCTCAACAGTCTTAATGCGCTGCTGTCCATTGTCGCCAAGTTTAGCCAGTTCGGTTTCTACAGAAACTTCCTCGACCGCTTGTGACTGTGCAACCAACAAATCCCACGCACGATTAAATGCGTCTTGTGACATATTGGTTTCTTCAGCAAACGTCTTTAGCTCAGAGAGTAGCTCGTCGCCATCCTCTACGCCCTCGGGTATAGAGTAACCCTCTTTAGGCGCACCTTTAAAGCCACCAAAGCGCTTCTCTAGCTCTGTATACGCCTTGGCTTGGTCTGCTATTGATTTATATTTGTCAGCCTTAAACCACTCTGGGGTTTCCCCTGAGCCTTTAATGCCTTCAGTTAAAAAGTATTCACCCTCTGACAACGTAGGGCTTGATTCATCTAACAAAGACTCCCCGCCTTGCAGGGTATCGTCTATGACGGCCTGATCTTCCATAACTCTATCTCCAAGGATATTGAATAACAGCCCTTTTCGGACTGACCTGCTGGTGTTTCAACAGGATTTCCATGATTCGACGCTCACCATTCAATAAAGCCAAATCGTTAACGTCGATCCAATCTAAATGCTTATCGCCTTGATAACAGCGAAACGCACGAAACTTGTGGATATATTGGAACTTATCGAACTTGTACTGCTCTGCAATCTTATCTAGCCATTCAAACTTGAACTTTGACGATATCAACCAATCTTTCTCATCGCAGATCAAAGTGTATTTAGGCTGAACAGCCCTCGGCTTTCTCTTAGTCTCGGTCATAACTCCTCCGCTTGCCTTACTAAATGCAGGATAAACTTAACTACACCACCCTCACCATTGTGATAGGCCGCTTCATAGTTGATATTCTGCGAACTCAGTGGGGTATTGTTGTCGATTAAGAACCTGCGACTTAAATCCTCAATAACTTTAAACCCGTCATCAGTAGAAAAACAGCGATGATAAGCCTTGGCTAACTCGACTTGTTTTTCTCTGATCTGGGCTTTGCTCTTATTTGCTTTTTCTTGGTCTATCTCTAAATTTTCCCAACTCATTCAACCGCCCGTAATTGTGGTTGTTGTTGCATCTGTGCAGCTTCCGCGCCTGCTTGGATGATCTGCTGTTTCTCAGAGTCAGATCGTACCAACTCACTAGACATACCCGTCTTTTCAGCCGCCCATGTACCAAAGTTTTCAGTCTTAAACGCCATCATTACCTGCTCTGGACCTGCTGTCTGGAGTACAAACTGCACCGCCTGCTGTACTGCAAGTAAGTCCTCGGCATCCTGCGCCCTAGCCAGTGGAGAAGTGAACTTCACGTCTACATCTACGCCATCTAATTGGATAGGTGTAATCAATCCTCGACGCGTTAGAATAGCAACGCAACGCTTCAGAACTGGCATTAGGACTTCAGTCTGTAATCGACCGAATGCTGAACCGATACGCTTGGCTAACTCTCTCGACTCAATGGCTATTTCAGTGGCAGATCGTACAGGGCCAGTAGGGTCACGCAGATCATTGAACAACGCCACCTTGATCGCGTTTTGTAGCTCGCTAATCTCGAACTGCGCTAGCTGTAAATTGCTCGAAGTGTCTAAACGTTGTATAGACGGATTGCTTGTGTTGTTAGAACCTACAGGGATAACGATACCTGGGGCAATTGTTAGGTTATATGGGTTGGTCACACCGTCATCAGTAGCGGTGTACATACCCGCCAGGTCAATAGCCGCCTTCTGGAGTACAAACTCCTTCGCTTTATTCAGCGATCGAACATCGGGTAAGGTCTGCATAGCAGGGCCACGACCTCGAACCTCGCCTGCTACCTTGGTGTATCGACCAGTAACCCAAGGCGAAGTATCTCCGAAGTCCTCGAACCATGATATCTGTGCCTCTTTCTTTACCCATACCATGCCGTAATACTTCTTAGTCTTAGGGCAGTAAACAACGCCTTCTGATATCTCAACCTCTTGGTCTGGCTGGTTCTCGATAATGTTCCGAGTTGTCGATGATGGCTCAAAGCCTCGCCACATTCTTTCCAATAGACGCGCCTTAACCTTCATTCGTCGCCAGTGAGTCTCTATCGTGCCGTATGGCCCTTCTTCAAACGCGATTCCCTTCTGTGGGATGGCATGAAACACAAACGGCATTGTATCGTCGTCAGTTTCATCTATCCGTAAAGTCGCAGTACCCACCAATAAATCAAGGGCGGCCTCATAAAACTGAGTGCCGAAGTTTGATCGGTTGATATAGTCAAAGACAATACTGGCCTGAGTCTCTAGGTTCTCTCTGATATCCTGCTCTGACACGCCAAAGTCACCAGATTCTAAAGCCCTTAATACCTGCTCACTAGGCTGGAATGTAGCCCAACGCGCCCAGATAGGTGCAATGCTTTCCTGTAACTTGCTTGCGCCCTGCTGGATAGCAGTCAGAGAAGTGGAATCGAATATGCGATCCATCTTTTTCTGACCTTTATCCTCTCGGTCGAATAGGTTTCTTTGTGGCAGGAAATACTCGTAAACATCTGACAATTGAGTGTGCCACATAGCCTCCGAATCGAAAGCCTTTGCCTCTCGCGTCACCATGTCATTGAGCGAGCCTAAGTGAGAAGGTAATTGCATATCAGCCTCCTAGCGCTGTTGACTGCCTGGCATACCTGATCGAGAAGTATTAGCGCCACTGGTGAGACCTCGGAGAGTGCTACCCATGCCACCATAACCGCCAGCCGTTCTTACTGTACCGCCACCCATGCCGCCCATCATACCGCCAACAAGTGACCGACCAGCAGAGCCACCAAGCCCAGCAGCACGACCACGGCCTGCCGCTTCTTCACGGCTTCGAGGTGCGCCACCTAATAGGCTAACGGTTCCACGCTTACCGCGAGCCAGAGCGCGAAAGCGATCTTCTTGCTCCTCGATCTCTTTATCTAGCATGATAGTTTGACGACGTTCTACAGCGACTTCCTGCGCTGTCTTCTTTGGAGCTTTAGGCTTTTTCATGTAATAACCTCACATAGAGTTGATAAGGTGTCAGAATCAACGGGTTATTGATTCCTAGTATTTGTTTAACGTGTCCCACGCAAGTATTCAGCATGATCGGACTACGCTTGCATTCTTTCATCTGTGCCTTAATGACAATCACGTCATCTAGTGTAAACGGTTTATCATCTACTGTAAAAATATCCAGTGAACCAACAGTCTTGCCGTACACTATCCAGCGCCCACGGTCGGGAATAACTACGTAACAATGACGCCAGAATGGTTGCAGGAATCGAGACCACCAATGCCCATCATCGTCACAGAATACAACGTACACTTCAGAAGACACTGAAAGCCACCTTGGCGGTTGTAGGACGATGAAAGCCCTGCGCCCTAGTCAATGCCTGTCTTCCTTCACCTTCGCCCTGTAGCGCGTATTCAAGAGCCTCTACGGGGTGTGAGTATTCGTTCTTATCGGGTTCATCAGTGTATCGATCACCTGAGACTTGGATACGTCGATAACAGAAACCACCTTGTAAGCCCTTGCGTATCATCTTAGCTTTACTCAATAGCTGAAACCTTGGCTTACCATCCATACAGTTTTCTTTCATCGGCAGTTCAAGGGCAGCCCTTCGCATTGCAGGATCGTTAGTGCTAGTCGGTGAGCATGGAATGCCTGCCGCCCTTATAATCTTGAATGGTGTGTCTGCATTCGCCTGGTTCTTGTTGTCACCCGATGGATCGCCCCAGCCCTTAAACTTGTGATCGGGGTAGTTAGCGTCGATATATCGTTTGAGTTGTGGTGCAAAGTCCACCGCCCCGCTATCCGTTAAACAGAATTCATCGAAGCACACCCATCTACCCATTGACGTACGCTGTAGGAATGCACACGCAGGGGTTCGCCCAAAGTCAAAGCCTAGAATTATCGGGATATCCTTTGATGGCTCGAAGTGATCTTGCGAACAGTGTACCGAATCAACGTACATCGGATGCACTGGCTTACCAGATGAAACGAACCCGTATTCATTGGCTAGGTTTACCTTGATCCAATCGTCAGTCTTACCTTGCAAGCCTCGTGAGTAGTAAGCCGTTGGCAGGTTGGTTAGGTTCTCAGCGTTGGGATTGACTGCCCATGACTCACCGTCTTTATAGACTCCACCTGGTTGACGATGGAAAGCCCAGCCTTCGGGGCGTTCTTCTTCTGCCAGCTTGTAGTACCAATGGTCTTCATCGGGAGCGTTCGAGTCACCTACTATCCCGTAGTGCGTAGGACGTGCGCCTTCCTTTGGTGATGGATAACGACCAGCCCGTAGGTCGAGCATATCAACAACGGCCTTGCTGTGCTCCTTGGCTTCGTTCAGCCACACCCATGTGGTCTGAATACCCCGAGCCTTTTTAACGTGATCGGGCCGATCAAACGCGATAAAGATAACCTCACACCTAACACTAGTCCCATCGTCCAACTGGAACGCTAGGCGATGCGTAGGCGGTTCTTTATTACCCTGTTTAAACTCGCCAAGGTCGCCGAGTATCTCGAGCCAATCCTTGATCGTCGTACTGAATAGTTCGCTGTATGTATTACGAGCCGCAATGATTCTAGTCAACCTCACCCCGTGATTAGGATGTTGTTCGCTTTTAACTGGCGCTTGCTCACACATTAGGTCGAATAGTTTGAGGATCGTTTGAACTGTCTTACCACTACCCAACGGCCCCATAATAAATGAGTTACGCTCTCGGCAATCTGCGAACTCCTGCAGCACTTGCCCCTGCGGTTTGAGATGATACTCAATCGTCGGCATTATTCGACGCCATCAAAACGCTTTTTAAGTATAGAGACCACTAATGCATCACCACCTTCGCCTGTCATTTCGGTAGCTTTCAGTTCAGGTAAATACTTGTTAATCAGCCTCAGTCTTGCATCAGTAGCATACTTAATAGCAGTCAACTCATTAGCTTCCATGCTAGCCCCCTCCTTTTCCATTTTGACAATGTTATCAATAACATGCTCAAGTCGGCACTTCTCGGATAAATAGGTTCTAAGATGCTCTTGGCGCATTGCTCTTTGCTTTGCTGGATTGTTAGCTGCCATACATCACCCACGCATAAATTTCATCTATTGCATAATAACACAAATTAATATAACTAAATAATCTATGGGATATGTAATTGCATCTGTTGACACATCAATAATGTTTTAGTTTAATGGACTCATCGGCTCACGGGGAGCCACTTACTGGAGGGTAGTAAAATGAAAACAGTTACAGTGAAATACAAATCAGGCGGTTGCACCATCGTTTCTAATGTTATCAAGGAACTGGTTGTTGGTAACGCTCACTACATTTTGACTTTAGATACTGACGCCGATGTTGCTAAAACTAGAAAAATGGTTGACGGATTCTATGTAGATTCTCGCTACAGCCAGTCATTGGAAATCGTTTCTTGGTAAAACAAGAGGATATTACTGGAGGGCAGTAAAATGGATGACAACAAGAAAGTACAACAACTCACATTAATACTAATGGCGCTGCTCCTCGCATTGTTGGCCCTTGGTATTGCAGGCAATGGAGATATCGAAGCAGAGGAAGATAGCGCCAAGGTGTACGCCGAGATGGTGTGCGCTGGTCACTGGCCCGACTATGAGAACAGGAATCCAAAATGCAATTAGACGTAAGGTACGCGGTTGATTCTGATTTATCGTTTATTGACCACCTGCAAAAACTAAACGCCGAAGAACTGTCTTTTTATCCAAAGGCAGTTTTTGAGCGTGAGATCAAAACTCAGCGCATACTCTTAGCGCTCGTAAATGGGCAGCACGCGGGTTATCTTTATCATGGAGCAATAGCACTAGACCAGCCGATTAAAATTCATCAAGCGTGCATTGAGTACGATCTGAGGGGTAATTGGTATGGCGCTGGCTTGTGCCGCATACTTGAAGAAACCGCAAACATATCTGGAGCCAAGTCGATAACGCTGAGATGCGGTTCTGATATTGCAGCAAATGCTTTCTGGAGAAACATGGGCTTTGAGTGTGTAGCGATTACTGCGGGTGGCATTAGGCGCATGAGAGATATTAACGTTTGGCATAAATTGATCGGTGAAGATTTATTTGGCTTTGACTCATTAGAGCCTAGCACAAAGAAAAAAGACGCCAGCATTTGGGCCAAAAGAAACAAAGACAAAAAGCAAAGTTCGATGCTAAGAGGTAAGGCGCTGCTTGATTATAGAAACCAGATCATAGCAGAACACGATAACGCATAAGCACGCTTACTTCTTAAAAATCTTATCCCAGTTTTCTTCAAACTTCTTACGAGACTCTGGTGTACTCTGCCTTTGTCTCGATCCTTTGCCACCATCCATCTCTGGAAAGTGGCGCTTTCTCGTTTCTTTATCCAGCTTGTGTCTTAAATCCATTAGAGAGCCTCCCACAATATCCAAGCCGATAACAACAGAATGGTTAGGTGTACAGGGAATGTAATTTTGAAATTCTTTGCTAGGTCTAGCTTGAAGATTTCCCAATCTGCCTTTCTATGCGCCTTCTTAATCTCTTTTTCAATATTCATACACGCCACCAGTTATACCCATGTCTCTGAGCGCCTTTAATGTTATTACGCATACAATCCTGGCTTACTCCGAAGATCATACCCAGCCGTTCGTAACCTAGCCCGTTTGATCTTAACTCCATAGCCTCGACCACCTGCTCAATACTTAGCTTTCGTTTCCTCGGTCTGAATACCAAGGTTGCGTCATGTAAATCATAAATCGTCATTAGTTGTAACTCCTCGGCTCGTAGCCTTCACTTTCCCCCATGGCTTTTAACTCCTCTCGATAGTGCTTTGCTATCTCCTTCTTAATCTCTGGCGTAGCCTTGAAGATACCCCGCTGCTTCTCTCTTAAAATCTCCATATGGCCTTCACCAAAATACTGATTCAACCACTCCACGAATTTCAAGGGGTTCTCCGTAAAATCTCTATGACACCAGTGACAAAGACAAACCGCGTTATCAAGTGACCACCTAACCGACTTCAATCTGCGCCCGTAGATATGAGCGCATTCCATTCTTGAATCAGTCTTTTTGCAGTGTTCACAAGTATAATTTGCTTTCTCTCTTACAACATCACTGAACCACTTGTCACACGCTTCGCGTTTTATTGCCATTTTCTTTATCCTCGATGGTGAGTTGGCGCTCTCTGCCGATGGCTTTCGCGAAGTGTAAACAGCTTGGGCAGACCCAGCCGTTAAGCCTAAAATTTTCCTGTGCGGTAAAGACCTCCTGCATCTGCGTATCGCAGTCATCGCACATCATTATCGCAATCACGTTCCCACTCCTCTATTAAGAACTCAATGTAATGCTTGGCTTTCAGTAGGTCACTTAGGCCGCCCTTCTCTCTCCATCTGGAAACATACTTGACCACGTTACCTTCGCAATATCCCAAACCATTAGCCAGGATATAATCTATCGGCTGGATAGCTTTTGATTGGTAGTGGTCGCCCTGAACTTGATAGTCCTTTGCGCTCATAGCTGGTCAATCCCCACCTTGAACCGTGAGTGTTCGCCAAACTCCTTATGAAGTAACACGGTAGTCATTGATCGGCTGGCAGTGTATAGGTGTTCTGAGTGATAGCTGTCCTGGCTAACCAAACAATTCCAGCTTTCGTGATGCAGCCCACCTACTTCATGCGCCTGCTTGTGGTGGATATGCCCCGTCCAAGCATATCTGTATCGAGACTCACCCCACTCTTTAGCTAGACTACTGGTGATCTTTTCGTAAAGTCTTTGTACGTTGATCTTGTCTCCGTGATGAAGTGCGACTAAGTTCTTGCCCCATACAAAATGCAAGAACTTGTTGTAGTTATCAAAGACGATAACCCTCGGCTCGTTTTCGTAGTACATCTTGACCATCTCATTGAGCCAGAGACTCGCATCGGGGTCATGATTACCGCGAATATTAATAACCCACACTTCCTCATGAGCTTCTAGCATTCTGCTAATCAGTCTTTTGTACATTTGACCAACGGCTCGGATAGCCTTACCCATTCGCCCGTCAACATCGAGGGTATGAGTCTGGCTGCCCGTTTGGTTCTTCAGGTTATTGGCGTGCATCATATCGCCCAGGTTTAAAAGTACACCTGTATGAGCATGGCTAGACATTGCAGTGAGGGTATCCACCGCGTTAAACAGTAGCTTAGTTGATATATCAATATCGTAGGCGTCTCCCCCTGTCTCGGGCGGCCAGGCCACCATGCCCAGGTGGTGATCTCCGATAAGATAATTGGCGAGTAGGTTAGGGTCTTTTTTATCCGTAGGTTTTTCAACTGGCTTTGCCTTACCCTGTACGTCCTCAACCAATCCTTCTTTAAAATGCTCCAGCGCTTGCTCGAACATAGCAATAACATCGTTCTTACTCTTAACCCACTGCATTACAGGCGCGCCATCTTTATACAGTGTGGACGTACCCGACACGCTGAAATTGTCTGGCACTGTGTGGATCATATCGTGTTCTGGAGCGTAGCCCTGCTTCGCTGCCCTAGCTTTAATCCTTGCGCTCATGGCAAGAACATTTCGTTTATTGATTCCCATTGCTTCTGCAATTTTGTCAATCGGTACTCCCTGCGACCTCAAGCTAATCAACTGAAGTTGACGCTCGCTTTCACAAAACGGTAAATAACCTTCCCAATCCATAACTCCCCCTAAGTCTGCGCTCGATTAGCTGCGCGTTCAGATGCTTCGACAGTACGCCAGGCATCAATGTATGCTTGGGCAGCTTGATAGACCACCCTCGCTTTAATTGCTTCCGTTCGTGCTTTTATCGCTTGCTCCCTTGCTTCTTTGTATTCAAAGTCAGCCTCTGCTCTCAACTCAGATTCAGCCACCCCCATACCACAGTCTTTATGCTGTATAGCAATCTTAGCTTTTACTGATTTCAGTGTGCCTTCAAGTAGGTTAGCCGCCTGTTCTGCGTCTGCCCACTCCGTTCCGACCTTGACTAGCTTTTCGTAAACGCTGTTTGGATTCATAGGCTACCTCAACGTGTCTCTTAACAAGAGCCTGAAGGTGATCTGGAACTTGCTTTAACATCAAGAGACGTTTTTCCCGTGAGGTTTCCAACGCAATCTCCATGGCATAAGTCCTCGGCCACTTCACTTACCCACCGCTTTCTTAACCACTTTTCACCCCGACTCTTTCTATAAACCAAATCCGTATTGGAACCTTGGCTCTGAATGTAACCATCATCCATAAGTAGGCGCAGTAACTCGTTCATTCTACTAGCATGTTTGACCATTGTACATTTTTCAGCCATTTGCTTGATAGTGAACGCTTCGCCTGAGTTGTATAGATCGGTCAACAGTATCTCCTGCATCTGATCCACTGTTTTGAATTTAGCCATCGAACGCCTGCCCATATTTATCAGTAAAGTAAACTCTCATGTGTTCCTTTTCCGAACCCTCCAGCCAGGTTATGTCAGTTAGGTCATCAAGGTTCGATCTTTGCCTTATGGTCTTTGGGCCATCTCCCCATGGCTTGGGGCCATCTATTTTTATTGGACTACTGCCGCCTTTATCCTGCGCCCGTGATAACCATGAGTTAACAAACCGCTTAATACCCTTTGAGGTCTTACGTTTCGATGGGTTAGCATCGAGCCAACTCTCCATCTTCGCCAACTCCGCGAATACATCAACGGCAGGGTAGGTCTTTTGCCATTGTATAATGTCTGAGTCATCTGCTTGCCACACCTCTCCCGTGTTTAGAATCATGACCAGCCCCTTTCCGACATCAAGATATCGCAAGCCTCGTCTATGTCTTTGAACCAGTAATCCTTGCCACCTAGTTCGCAATAGCCGTCTGTATCATAAGGCCATACCCGCAAAATCTGATACGCCTCATCTGGATTTTTGAAAGCGTTAAAAATCAAAGTTTCAATCACACCCTCTAAACAAAAAATAAACTCATTTGTGTCGAGATAGTCTTGCTCTTTAGGTTCCAAAGACCAATAAAAACTATCGCCCTGCTGAAACTTATTGTGGACTATTTTTAATAAATCTATGTCACTCATAGGTAATACTCCGCGTAAACTTTATTCTTATGTGACTTTATGATTCTGGTTTCTATCTTGTGGCCCCTTGCTTTTAGCTCAGATATACGCGCCGCGAGGCGCATACATCCATATCGTTCCAAGGCCATTAAGGGGTTAATAGAACCATGCTGCTCAATGTGTTTAAGGATTCGTTGGTTCTGGCTCATGGCTTACCACTCCTTAACTACTTTGAACTTACGCTTTTCATAGCGCATGACACCCATCTTTTCCCACTTAACCAAGATGGTTAGGTCATCATCTACCCAGCAACCCTCCTCGGTATAATGGGATTTCGTATAGGTGTACGCTCTTAACATTCGAGGATCAACCTGACACTTCTCATCTGTTAAGACGATCCTACCGCCATCCTCGTTTTTCGCATGGGCTTTTGTATCCGCTTGAATACAAGGTGAACAAACGGTAATCAATAAAGTTGCTATCAGTTTTTTCATTTCGCTACCCTCCAGTAGTTTTTAATAGACTTAACAATTCTTTCTTAAATATCCATCCACACTTACCCTTTTAATGTGCTTACGCACAAAAAATAAGTTAATTAGTAATGACGAGCTTTGACTAACGTATCGAATCTTGACATCTATCCTGACTACCTGCTCTCGGCATTCAGGGGCGCATCATGGAGAGGGTCAACTCCGCTCTGGGGTTCTTCGGTTCCCCAGCCTAACGCCCGTTAGTCTCTGCGAATTGAATGTTGGATTTGGTTTGGCACTCTGTTAAACTTTATCCATCATTGACTTCGCACTTCAATGATACTTCCTCCGCACTCCCCGTGCAACCCCCCTCCCTCCAGGGGGGTTTTTTTATGCCCGAATTAAATACTCAATGTTAATATCTAGCGCATCACTAACCTTCTTAATGGTTGAAAGCTTTAAGTCTTTCGACTTAGCAATCGTATGCGCTCTCTGTCTGGAAACCCCGAGCAGCCCAGCGAACTGCTCATAGGTTAATCCTCTAGCTTCGATTACTTTTCTAATGCTTTGACCTATGTCCATTGATTACCCCTAGAATGGAATGTCGTCTTCGAAATCTTCTTCGACTGCTTGCTTGGCTTGCTGCATGGCGGGTTTAGCTACCGCATCTTTGGCCTTGACTGACAGCGAAAAGAACTTCTTGCCCTGCTTAGACTCTTTAATCCAGCCAGATAGGTAATGATCTACCCCGCCAACATCGATTGAGCCAGTGAAGTCTGGATGTTTCTCAGACTCTTTCTTGTCGTTGCGAAATAAAACCCCGCGATTAGTGTTATCGTATTCCATTACTTACTCCATTTTTTACTTTCGGTTTTGATAATATCGACCGCCCGTTCTACCTGGTCGGCCAGCTTTTTAATGTACTCGTTATCTCTTTCAACTCGCACAATTAAATCTTCCATGGCGGGATGGTAAGACATGAAGTCCCACCACTCCCTACCCGTTATCCAAAGACAACCTTGTATCTGTGGTATGTACTTGCTAGGTACTACGCCTTCACGCAGATAAGCAATGTGCGTATTGGGTAAAGGACACTTAATCTCTATCCCGCCATCAACGCCTATCAACCCGTCTGGGCTAGCGCCACAATCCAAAGTGTCATGCAAGCACAATCCAACCTGTACCACCTCAACGCCATTGATAAACTCATACAGCGCTTTGGCAGCAGGTTCTAACTCATTACCCCGTTCCATTGCCGCATTTGTGTAAAACTCTGGCAATTCTCCAGTAATCCTTTGAGCAATTAACTCGTTAATATAACCTTCAGCAGACGTACTGGGCTTGCCTGTGGGTGTAATTAGCTTGCCAAAGTTGCTAGCCGTAGGTTTCCCTAAGCGGCTTTGCAACCACTCGCTAGAGCCTTGCTCGAAGTTACTGACTAACATCTTTTAACTTCCTGTTAAGCTGGCTCATTGCCTTATCGAATTGACTAGACAGCATCGCCTCAACTCCCTTGATATTAAAGGCTTTGCAAAACTTCTCAATGTCCGAATCGGTCTTATCTAACAGGTCGTAGATAACCGATAACTGCGACTCGTCAATCAGGCTTGGCTTGTCACCGCGAATCATTGCAGACTCAGCATCGTCATCGACCGCAGGTATACCGAACAGCGCCTGTAAAGCGTACCGTCTTGCGTAGGTTATAGCCGACCCTGCCGCCTGCGGATCAGACTTAACCATTGGCAAGGTAAAGTCGTTCTCTAACCATTGACCAGAAACGTGCATCAACCGCGTAACCACCCCGATTGAACTGTCTGACCTGTGTGGTAGCTGCACATAACTAAGACCGTGTTTAGAGCATGGCTCCTTGATAACTTTGATAACGCTTGGAAGGTCAGCGTAGCTTGATTTAAAGAAGGGGTTGGCACTGCCTTTCACAGCGCCTCCCATCTCACCTTGAGCCGCACAGAGCGCCTCAGCTAGTTTCTCTATACTCTCACTTGATCTCATATCTTGCCCTCCTGAGCTAATCTAATTGCACCGACCATCGAGTCGGCAAACGTATCGAACATTAATTGTGGATCGTTGATCTCGTATGCTTGAATCATTGTTTTCTGATACTCGTCAAAGTCAACCGCGTACTGACCAGTAATAATCTCACTCGCAAAAGCTAGGTCTTCTTGCGCCATATCCATGACATAAGTCTCGGCACACTCAGCGCACTTGGTATGCTCCTCTCTGGTTAAAGGTTCAAGGCAAACATCGCACTCGTGTTCCACCTCTCTCCAATCCTCGGGACTAACGTGACTTTCAGCTAACAAAATTTTCATGACTTCCCTCCATTTGAATTTCTGCGTAGCCTTCGGCAAACCCAGCCATGTAATCTGGATCGCTGTCTAAAGGCCATGAGTACATCTCCGCATCACAGTAGCCACACCACCGTAGCCACTCCGCATATTCGACTTGATTTAATTCATCCATGTGGTTTCCCTCCGTCATTCCACAAACACAGGTTAACCGATCTGTTTACAGGTGTCAACAGATGCAATGATTTATTTTAAAGTTTTTTTGTGGTCTACTTGGATGGTGTTAATTGCAACTTGCCCGCTTCGGTGGGCTTTTTTATATCAGATACTCGCCACGCTCCAGCATATAAGCCAGTTCGTTAGCCCTATCCCCTACTTGAATTGCGTAACGTGAGTTTAATAATTCAGCGGCAGCTTGTGAGTAGTCCCTATTAGATAGGTGTTTAATCATCTTCTTAAAGCCTAAGAACCTGGGCAACCCCAAGTTAAACAGCAGGTCAACCATTGCCTCCTGCCTTACTATATCTAAGTTAACAAACCACTCAAAGACTTCTAGCTCGTTGTAGCATCGCTCGATATCTGAGACGAGCATAATCTCTGCCTCATACCGACTGATACCCATGCTTTCTAGGTTTCTACCATAGCCGATAGTTAACTGATCTGTAGTACAGAGATACGGCTTTAGCCTTAGCCCTTCGTGTCTCTTTAACATCTCGACCAGGTTGCGCATTACTTCTTCTTCTTAGGCAGAGCAATAGCCACCGCTTGCTTCTGTGGGTAGCCCTCAGATAACAAAGTCTTAATGTTCTTCTTAACCGTTTTCTTGGAATAACCTTTTAATAATGGCATTAGTTTCTCACTGTCTGAATTACTTTCTCGGCTGAACGCCCAACAACGTAGCCACCCAGACCTAACTGTAACAGAGTCCAGGCTTCATCACGTAATGGATTTGGTAGCCAGCCCAAGGCATCGCCAACGGCTAGGGCTAGAAAGGTAAGCATGGTTATTGGTCGCCATGTGGCGGTTATCCAATGCTCTGACTTAGCCTCGGCTGATACGATCTCAGCTTTGGCTGTCATTATTTCACGTTCGTATTTTAGAGAGGAGTCTAGGACTAGGGCTTGTATCTCTAACAAGCGCCTGTGTTGTTTAATGCGTTCTTCTTCAGAGGTGTGTAGCTCGTCGATTAACTCAGCAGCGGGTTTGAATATCCCCGCTATTAGGTCGATGAAGCCCACTAGATTCCACCTTTAATCCACAACCCAATCACGCCCATGACACCAGCCATAATAAGCCTTTCGATCCACTGGTTCTTGGCTATTGATATCTCGATTGCTTGCAGTCTTTTCTCATGCCCTTTAACTTCTTCTTTAAGAAGTGACTCGACGTTATCCAATCGCTTATGCGCCCTATCAATACTGGTGTGAGAGTTAGCTTGACGCTGTTCTAAGACACTAAGTTTTTCTAGTGATGATGCTATCGAGTTTAGCGCAGACTTCATGTCTCTTAGATCATCGGCCATAGCCTCTTGCTGCACTTGTAGCTTGGCTACTGCCGATTCAACAGACATAAATTACCCCTTAATCTGCTTGATATTGTGTAAGACAACAATAGTATAAACACCATTCAATACCCATACAATCCAGTGGTCAAAGACCAGCAGACCAATGATGATTATTGATAGCGACTTCATTAGGATTAAACCCTGAACAGGCCCAATCATTCTAAAGACGTAGTTCAATAATGGATTTAACTCGCGCCCGTTCATCTTCAAAGCCGTAAGGGTAGTCCATGAGTCAGCGACTTGTAAGAGTATAAATAGTAAAAAGGCTATCATCGCGCCACCGCATTCTTAAATGGTGCTTCGGCAAATGCCATGTATATGTATGTACCGCCAGATGCGTTGTGTGATGGTGCGGTGCTTCTAACTTTAAACCCATTTGCTGTCAGATCAATAGGCTGTGTTGAAAGTTCCGCACCACTACCGTTTGCTAACAAACGAAGATTAGCTGGGTTATATGATGGTCTTGCGCTGTCGTGCATTGCCCACTCATCAGAAGAATCAGTTCTCTTAATCATAACAAAAGCAGGTCTGAAACCCGTGTAAACAAATGGTCCATCCGCTGATCCATTTCCGACATACGAGCCGAACTTGCTGAAGCCCTCTACGCTGTGGAAGCAGTAGGCTATGTGTTTATCATTTAGTTGGTTGGTAGCCAAACTGGTTTCGACACTAAAAACAGATGAAGTTGGGGCTGTATCATTCCAAACTGTATTGTTGTCTACGGTAGCATCGGTTGAGTTTAATATAAGAGCTTCTGTCTCAGGTGCAGAAGTGTTTGATGAGTGATATACAACCCACAAAACAGCATAGTCTCTATTTTTAACAATTATCATATCAGGTGCAGAACTTAACCCATGGCCAATAGTAGCCGCTGCCCCAGTACCTGTATAGCCTACAATACTAAATCCAGCGTCTACGTTAGCACTGACCTGTGAAGTGATTGATCCGTCTGTGTTTGTTACTGCTGTGCCGCCAGCTTTCCAACACCACGCTACATAGGTGTTTGTATTTCCATTCACCAACCCATTCCCAGTTAAACTAAACCCATCTGAATCAAACGATGGGAAATACCCAGTACCGCCGCCAAAATACTCAGCATCAGTTGCATTGCTTTTCAAAACTTTATCAGGGCCACGAACAACATCAAATAAAAAGTGATAATCGGCGGGATCTGATCTTCCTTTAATCCAAACAAAGTCAGGCTCAAATCCAACCCCTGTTATTGATCGAGGCGAACCTGTGCCAGTGTAAGTCACAACATTAAACTGCGTCTCGCTGTCTACAATAGTAGGCTCTGGTAGGTTGTCAGCGCATAGTGCTAAGAAGCCAGCAGGTGGCGTGTAGGTGAAATCTAATTGGCCAAAGTTTACTAATGACCAAGAACCGTCTACCGATGATTGATTATTACCAACAAACGCAAAAAGTGTATCTGATGAATTTAATCCAAGTGATGTTATTGTTCCTTGAGAAACACCATTCTTAAAAAACTCTGCACTGTCATTCGTTATGTCGATTGCACAGGTAATAACGTCATTGGTTGTGTAAGTTGCCCCGTATGCTGAATTAACTCCCGCAACAGTTTTTGATCCACCACAAAAATATGCAACGACACAATCAGATGAGCTATGCGTTGCTGAGTTTGGAGATTGATCTTGTGTGATAAACCCCATTCCTGTAAGTGTGGTTGCGCCTTCCAATGTGCCAAGAGTTGCTTCAAAAATAAATTTGCCGCCTTGATTTACAGGAAGACCTATAGTTGACGCAAAGTTCCAAACATTTTGTGAACCTGTTGTGGTTGCTACTAGATTACCATCTGAAAGTGTTGCGTAAGTCGGTTTTCTTAGTGGGTTCAGCGTAGAAAAATTATTCGTAGGCGTATCAAGCATTTGATCTGTGCTTGCTAAGTTGGTAGGTGTCCAATCGTTAGTGTTACCGCTAGTATCATCGCCTAGTGCAGCACCGTCTTTGAATTCTAAATAGAATCCGTTAGTGCCGTATGTGCCTTCGTATGCTTTTGGAACCCACTCGCCTGTGGTTGCGTTAATCTCACCGAAGTCGTCAGCGGTTAGGGCTTGGCCGTCAATGAAGTTGACTTCTGAGAGATAGCCGTCAAAATGATTACCACTACCAAAGTACCTTCCAATGTTATGAGCATTTGTAGCATTTATCATGTGGTCAACATTAGCAATCGCAGTTGTCACTGCGAGAGTTTGTTGCACCCCATTTATATATACAGACAAAGTTGTTGCTGAGGCGTTTAGCGAAATGACTAAATGATACCAGCCACTTGCGTCACGCAAACTTGCATTGGTATCAATTACACCCCTACTCACCCCGCCAACAGTAGATAAAAATCTAATCTGGTTTGTGCTAGTTATAAATAAAATTTCCGTCCTGTTGTTGGCATCTGTTCCTGTGCTAAACAATCTTGGAAAGGTTTCTGATAAACCCCCAAATTTAACCCACCCACTCCATGTCCACGTCTTACGGTTACCCGCACTTGCTGGAGTACGCGTTAGATAGGCTGAGTCATCATTGTTGAAGCGTAGGGAGTTCGAGATTGAATAGCCCCCGCCACCACCACCAAGAGCCGCAATTTCTTGAAATAGGTTAATGCCGAGGTCAATCATATTAGTACACCGCTACAATGTTGGTTGCGTCAGTTCCAGTTGCATACACTTTCAATATTCGAACAGGTAGGATAGAGCCAGCCAATACACCAGTGAATGTCACTGTGTCACCGCCCAATGTATCCACTTTAACTGCTCCTGCACCACCAACAAACAAAGCGCGAGCCGCGTGTGTTAGGTTAGCTGAATCGTTAGGGGTTACAGCAAATGCGTTACTTGCTGGTGCGTCATATCCGCTTGCGTCTTTCATAGCCATAATTTAACTCCTTGCTGTTTTAGCAGCGTCTTTAAAATCTTTAGCCGTTGGCGCACCTTTAGTGCCAGGCTTTCTCATGCGCTCACCAGAACCAGAAGCAATACGCTCCCGCTTCTTCATTATGTTGTAGTATAAACCCTTCTTCGGTTTTCTCATAAATTAGTCCAATAGCCTTTTGGCAATCTGTTTTGTGCTTGCTCTGCAATTGTCGCCCATCTAACATTACCTTTCTCATAATGTCCTAGAGGGTCAATACGATCAATCGTTTTCCCTTCAGGTCTTAATCCAACTTCTGCAAGAAATTCCTCAAAGCTATTAAATCTAAACTCAACATCTCTATAACAGCGATGATGCCTCGATCCAAGTTTGCATCTTCTTTTAGCTTTGTAATAGCTGTCGCGCGTTCTTTTAAGTTCTGGATCATTTTTAATGCCAGTTCCTTTTGTTGGGTGAGGCTTATCTTCAAACCTTGTTTGATTCCGACATGGCTTGCAAAACAATTCTCTGCCTTCACGCTCAGCTTTCCTTACAACATCGCCCCTAGCTAATCTTTCCTGCTTGCATCGAGGGCATACTGTTAACACTTTCAAATTGTAGTTCGGCATGGTTGTTACCTCCTGAGAGGATTATACTACCAGTTAGAACTATTATCCACTTAACTTTTGAGGCCCAAAAAGCCGCAGACATTCTACCCTTGGCTATGTTTCGTCTATGCCGAGCCTTGAATGACTCTCGCCTCTTTCTAGCTGCATCTGACTCGCCCTCTCTCTTAGGTGAACCAGATACGCCCTGCTGTCCAAAGCGTATTGTCTTTACCTTATCGCCCTCTTTAGCCACAACAACGTGCGACTTAGTGGGGTGACTAGGTGTACGCTTGGGCTTGTTGTACCCAGATACACCTATTCTTTTAAGTAATGACTTAGACATTAGAATGTCAACGCTGTTGTGCTGGTGTACTTGTAACCAGACGAAGTGTCTGTTCTAAATAAGGCTACTTCATTACCAACAAAATCGGTAAGCCTACAAAAGTTATGGCTTATTTTTTCAACTAACTGATATCTATTAAAGCCAATAGGCGCATTAACAAGACCACCAGACGCAGTATTATCAGTACTGAAATAAAATGAAGTGCCTTGCGGCAGCGTATTTACATCAATTCCTTTTGCAAGAACCTGAGAATCTGTAAAATTAGAGTTTCCACGAATCATTAAATGCTTCATATAAAGCGCATTGCCACCACTTGTCTGGGTATCAATTAAATCAATTCCAGCGCCTTCTGTTCTAACAGAATTGTTAATTAAACTTAACTTAAGTTTATCGGCAATAGATGGCCCTGTAACGGCATCGGCAAGATCAGCAAGAGACCCGCCATAAAACGAAAATAAAGCTCCAGAGCTTCCAAGGTATCCAAGCTGGTTATTGCTGATTGTTAAATCTAAAAACTCAATATTGTTGTCAATTCCAAGAACAGTAAAAAACTCTACGTCATAAGTATCAAATCTATCAGTAACAATATTGTCCGAAAACTTAACAGTGCCATTGCTAACCCCAAGCCCATCTTGGAACACAAATCCAAAGCAATACATATCGCCTTCAAGAATTACGGAGTTGTTTGAAACAATATAAACATTTTCATGTATGGCATAACTTCTTAATGAGCAACCAACAAATATTGCTTCCTGCCCATAACCAATAGCAGGATTATGAAAAGCAATGTTGTTTGCGCAAATACCGCCGCCAGATTGAAAATCAACATATCTAAAACCATCAACAGTTTCCATGTTGTTAATTTCAAAATGGTTGTTTGAAACTATGGCGTTGGCGCTTTGAAGTTTAACAAACCTACCTTTGCAGTTATAAAAATAGTTCTCTACTATTTTTGGTGAAGCAGTTTGATGTTCCGTTAAAAGTCTATTATATGAGAATACATGAACCCCATCGGCATCCGCGTCACCCACAGGGCTTCCAACGTTTTCAATATGATTTTGGCTAATAACAGCGCCATGAACAACTTCATACACACCAATGCCAACCGAGGCAATTACGCCTGGGTTTACCTGTGTTCTGGTTACATTGTAAACTCTATTACCTATAATTCTTACAGACTCAGCCCCAAGTGCATCGACCCTAATTCCGTAAGTGCTGCTAGTCGTAAAAAGATTATCAAACGCCTCGCAAAAATTATTTTGAACCGTTAATAACTGAACTGCACTTCCGTCGCAATCAACATGAATACCAGTTCTAGCATATCCGTTGCCGTCAAAATGCAGTCCTTCTACTGAAAATATATCAATAGCAGAGCCAATGGTAACACTTAACATATCCCCAATTTCAACCGAGTCCATGTCTATTTTTGCCCCATCACCAATAATTGAAAGATTATCAGTTACAGTGCAAACTATGCTTGAAGTGATCTTATAAGTACCAGTTGGAAAATATACGGTTGTTGCCCCACTGTTTAATGCAGCAGATATAAATGCCGTGTCATCCGTTGTGCCATTACCTGTAGCGCCAAAGTCTTTAACAGATACAAACTCTCTCAACTTTGTCTGCACCGTTGTTTCTACTGCGCCAGCACCGCCAGGAGTATAAGTAACAGCCGATGCGTCAGAAGCGCCACCGCCACCACCGCCCGTTGTTACTGTGACATTACCGCCAGAATCAAAAGATAAAACCTTTCCAGCCCTATCTAATGCAGCAGGCAATTCCAAATTTACGCTAGGGCTATCTCCTTCTGGGATAGTTATAACCCTACTAATGCTGTCATTGATTTGCTGTGATGCAAGCCAGAGACGATCAAAGTCATTGTTAACTTCTTGGGCTAAAAAGTCGCCAGACGTTTGGTAGTCACTTGTTCGTTCAAGCGCCATGTTTCGATAAATAGTAATTAAATCACCAGCGGTTGCGCCTATGGTTAGGGTTATATTCCCGCCATTTTCAGCACCAACACCAGAAACGGTATAGTTTGTTCCCTCTGCTAGCAGTACAGAATTTTTCAGAACCGCAACATCTTCCTTTTGAAATATCTCAAAAGTGTACGGAAATACCGTCTGCCCACTGGTTGCAGAATATTGGTCTCTACTTAGATTGTTTGCTACTGTCATAAGTCACCCACCTTTTCTTCTATTGTATCAAAACCTTGTCTAATAAACGTCAAGTTTTGGTACGGTATTAAACGTCTAAGGGCTCTCGTATCAGATTCACCCCAACCATCTTCTGCTAGTCCAGCATTTGCTACTCGCAACGAAGTATCCAATAAACTACCAACAGTAGGCCCAAGCAAATTTTCAGACATACTTCTTGAAACAAATCGTGCCGCGCCTCTTTCAATTCCAAGCAAAGGCCTTAGTCCAAAGTTATTGCTAGATAGTTTTTCTAACGTATTGTTGATTTCCATTAGGCTTCCAAGAACACCAGCCCTATCTATTCCCTCTACAATTAACTCTACAGGGTCATCAGATATTTCTCGCTTTGCGTCCCATTGCTTAAACGCGTATGCCATTGTTCCAATGCTAGTTAACATCAATACGCCAGCCATCGCATTATGATCTTGCCCTTGAAGTGCGCCAATCAACATTCTTTGTGTGGAAGCAAACATAAACGAACGGAATTGAAATATTGTCTTGCCTAGCTCGCTAGACATAAACAATGGTTTTTCTTGCCCTGGAACAACAATTACTCGATCAGATTCTTTTCTAATTGCTGCCGCCCACATCTCATAAAGAGCAGGTGAGTCCCAGTTTTTAGCATTAGATATCCACACGCCATCTACTTTTTCAGCGTGCTTTTTTAGCTGTCTAGCAATGTTTTCAGCGTTGGCGTTATCAATACCCAGCCGAGCAAGGCGTTTGTCAATTTTGCCTTTTAGTAAATCGTCGATAACACCGTTCTGCATTGTTACTGCGTGAAGTTGTTTAACACCAGCCGTCCAATAATCCATTAAATTGATTCGACCAAAGTTATCAGTCATAGACTGTAATCCACGCTCAAATGCTGTGCCTGGCTGTGTATAGTCAACAATATCAGCAATAATTTGAGATCGACCACCCATTAAAGCGTCAATGCCAACACCGTATCTTTTGGCTTCTGCGGCAGAAACTTTAAATGTTTTTAAATTTTTAGCTAATGGCAATAAGCCTTTTGAGAATGTCCTAGCAACACCCTCTGCCATAAAGATTCTGGCAACGTCTGGAACGGATGAGGCGACAATGCCACCCATAAATCTAAGATAATTAAGATTTCTTGACACGCGGCCAGCACGAACCCAGATGTTATTAGGGTCAATATCACCATACACGCCACGAATTCTATCTCTCATGGCGGCAAGGTCTTTAATATCTGCGTCATACGCCGCTACTAATGCAAGGCGCTCTTTTTCAGTTTTGGCATTATCTAAAGCGGTTTTATGCCACGTTTCTATTTCTTTAAAAGCATCGGTCATTCCAACATCGCCAAACTTTTTGGTAAGCTCTAAGTCGGCGGCAGTCTGTCGAAGATACATACGCCCCAAGTCTTCAATATTGTTATCCATGAATTTCTCTACCATATTATCTGGTATCTGAAATACACGAGACTTTAGCGGCCCCCTTAGACCACTAGCACCATTGAGACCTCCAGACTTTGAACCTTCACCCATTTTCCAATCATAGGGAAGTTTGCCATCTGGCGTACCCATAATCCTCTGGGCTATCTGTCTAGCGATATCTTCATAGTCAAAATCTTCAAGCTCTTTAGCTTCTTTAAACTCTGCCTTATCAATAATAGCTTGTAGCTTTGTTCGTTCGGCTCCAGTTGCGTCAACAATCTTTATTCTTGCATCTTGGGCTTTAGCAAATAGATTTAGGTCTTCGTCTTTTAACCACCTAGACACTACTTTTACAAAGTCTGGAAGCTCTGCCGCCACTTTGTTTTTGTTCCATCTGCGGTTTAAATAATTAACAGCGGTAGTAACATCAACGTCTTCAGGCAACAACTTAGTTTCAATCAACTCATTTTTAATAGGATCGTACAATTCTTTTTGCCAAGCCTTAGCTGCCGCCTCAACTTCTGGAATATCGTGACGACCCTCGCGTATGGCTGTAGAAACCGCCTCATTGAACTGCAAGCGCTTCATAGTACCTTTGCCCTTGTTGCGCTTCCTGTACGCCCTAAACGCGTCTGTATGCGACTGCAAGGCGGCATTGTAGTAGCCATCTTTAATCTTTGTTAAGCTCTCTGCCGCAGTCATAGATGGCCCGTCCATCTTGTATGGATTCTCAGCCAACATATTAGCAATTCGTCTTGTCTCTGGATTTGCGCTAGTAAGGGTTCTTGATAGCGGATCAAAGCCCAAAGCCTTAGCTAAAAACTTTCCAGTTTTCCCAGATACCTGCTGACCATTTGCTACTTGAGCAGCGCCCACGCTTAACTGCTCTGGAGTTATGCCCTCTGCCTCTGCTTCTGCTTTTATTTTTTCAGATTGAAAATCAAAAACAGTATCTTCGCCTCTAGCAATCTTTGGCTCCACATTCATAGAGCGTTCGATTTCTTCTAGTTGCGATTTGTTAATGTATCGGTTTAGTTGATTTGCCCCTACACCAATGGCGCTACCAAGTAAAAACGATGCGCCAACATTGATAGCAGACTCACCTATGGTGCGCTCTAATTGTGTAGCGTGCAGTGCCGCCTCTGTAACCGCAGAACTAGCAGAAGAAATAGAGCCAGTAATAATACCAGCGCTTAAAATAGAGTTGCCTGCCTTGTAGGTTTTAGCAACCGCGCCACCTATAGGGATTAGGTTAATTGGGTCAGCAATAGCTACGCCAGCACCAATTACAAACGACATAGCGCCGCCCTTTCGGATAGTTTCTCTATCTGCCTTTTCTTTAGCAGATTGTCTACGCAAAGCATCTATCTCATCGACTGTATCGGCAAGAGCAGCATTGCTAACAAAAACGTCGTCTAGCGCTTCTTCTTCAGTAAGATAGTCAAATGGATTAAATGAGCGATCATCAACCCGTTTAGGCAACCCTTCTTCTTGGGCTAAAAACGAGCCTATTGTGTTTTCCTGTCTCCATAAAGCAGATGCAAGCTCAGACACCGTAGGCTTGTCTGGCTCGGTTTCAGCTAGGTTAACCAGTTTATTTTTTAAAACTGCGTCTTCTGGAGAAGAAACAAAAGGCATTATTGGTTTTCCTCACGAATTTTTCGTCTTAACCTTTCTTCTTCTTTGCGTCTCTTTTCGGTTGACTCTTGAAGGGCGGCACGCTGAGACTTGCCTTTCTTCGATATCACCTCGCCAACCTGACTAATAAGACCTAATGCCGCACGCTGTGGCGTTGTTGCCATAACAAGACCCCTTTCAACTAGGTCTGCATAGTCTTCATAAACGGTAACATCTTTGTATATTTCAGATGCTGGTTTTACCTTGGTTCGAACGCGCTCTGGTTTAACGCCTGTTTCTTCTTCAATAATTCTATCAATTCGAGATTGCTCTAGCTTTTGTTGCGCAGGGGTTAAGGCTCTTTTTTCCTCTATCCTTGCTCTAGCTTCTTCCAACTTTCTTTGTCTTGCCGCATCAACATCTGGCATAAAATATTCATTAGTAGTTTGAATGATTCCATTCTCATCTATAAATGATATTTTGTACATCGGCTTGCCTTCAGATGCAGTTCTGGCAGTTACATCGTCGCTTAACAGCATGATGCTATCTGGGTCAATGTCCCCATAAATATCCGAGCCTTGAGACAAGCCAGCTATTATTTCTTCTCTCATGTACTCAATGTCACCGCTAATAGCGTAATACTGCTCTGGCGGGTACATCATTGGCCCAAATGCAGAGTCAGAATAATTGGTATTCAAGAATTTTTCGGCTTGCTCTTGAGCGGTATCTTTATCTGCGCCATTTGTAAAATACGCTTCAAACACGGTTTGATACTGCTGGACTGCCAGCCCCATAGATATAGGGCTAACGTCACCCACGATATCTTTTGTCCACTGGCTATATTTTTCTGGATACTTTTCTTTTTTAATTTCAGCTTGTCTTTGGCTAATTCGTGCTTGATCCATTTCGCCACCAAGGTACTGCTTGCTAAGGTCATACGCCTTTTCTGGCGACATAACACTCATTAAACGAACCATGTTAGTGGCAAAGATTTTGGCCGACGGAGGAACCATTGCGTCAAACATTCCAGGAATTTCATCAACCCGATCAACAAGCATAGCTGCTTCAGTAATTAATGCTGGGTCTCCAGACGATATAAACTGGTTTACCTGCCTCTTAATTTTGCTTGGAACCATACGTGTAGCGCTAATGTAATTAGCTTGCACAAGTGACTTGTTTTCTACGCCTTCTAACTGCGGCTCTAATATGTCTTCGTAGTATTCATCAATACCTTTTTGCTCAACTACAACGCTAGAGTCTCCCTTAATCCTATCGGAAACATCTAGTATTCGACGATTCTTGTCTAGCGTTTTGCCTTGATTAGAGTAAACCCTATTAATGATAGACGTTCTTTCATCGCCAGTAATATCTTCGTTTTTAAATAAACGGTTAGCGTCTGCGATAATTTCATCGCCTGGTCGAAGGTTGTTTGCTGCCGCAATCTCTAGGTTAGATACTTCTAACGCAATTTCAGAGCTTCTTTGAGATGCCTCTTTTGCAACCGCTATACGAACATCATTAACTCGAACATCAATCTTTTGCTCTAACGCGCGCTTTTCATCTGGAGTTAAGTCTTCAAAAAAATCTAGCTCCCTTAGATCAGATAGGAACTTTTCACCTTTAGCAAGTCTTGTTGTTAAGGCCTCATCTTCATTAAAAACTATTCGGTCAATTTCACCCAAATAAATTTCTTCTGCAACATTCTTGCTCAAATTATCTAGGCGAGTCTTAGCTTCCGCTGGATCAACAAATGCCCCAACTTCTTCTATTCTTTTGTATAGCCTAGCCTCTAGCGCCTGTTGCTTCTCGGTATCATTGTTTCTAGCGGCATAAAGAATTTCATTCTCTAGCGAATCTAACTCAGACCGAACATCAGTTAAATTTTTCTGAAAAGTGCGATCAACAAAAGACTTTTTTAAGTCTCTTTCACGAAAGTAAATGTCTTGCTCTAACTGAGGCAGTATTTCTGCCTGTATTTCTGGTGGAAGCCCTTTGATTAAGCCAACTTGATACGCATCTGCTTTTTCTTTGTATGCCGCTGGATCATCTTTAAACTCAACAGCAAGCTCATCTAGCCGTCGCTTTGCATCTAAAGCAATGCCAGACTTATAAGAATTAATTGCGGACTCATTAAATGCTTGCCCGTAATAAGTAGTATCTTCTTGTAGCTCTGGCGCAATGATATTTCCTTCTTCATCGCGCTCAACTTTAGCACCAGCTAAAGCACCTGCCTTAGACGCCTTATCTGCTCGCTCCTGTAATGCAACCTGCCCAAACTGCGAAGCCGCTTCGCCAACTTGATCGGCAAGACCTGCAAGTGCCTGAAAGCGTTTGGCAGTAGAAAAGTCTGGGCCTGTTGCCTCAAATCGACCGTAATAATCTATTTTCTTAATTGCCATTAATTATTCCTTAGCAGGAGTTTGACTTTGCACATAGCCCTGATATGCGCCAGCAATTTGTGTTCCAGTCTGCAACAATGTTGATGCTGCCTGTAGCTTTCCTGTTCGTGCCGCCTCAGAGCCTTGCCGTCGCAACTGTGCTTGTCTTAATTTGTCAGTAAGGCTAATAGCCCCCTCACTTATTCCAACTTGTTTAGCGCTTGCTAGGGCTATGCTTGCTGGAGTGCCTTCACCTGCAAGACCAGACTGCCCCATGCCAACCATGTTAGACGCGAGCGCTCGGTTTAGCTCTTGTCGTCTTTGTAACTCACGGCTTTGTGCCGCCAGCTTCTCTTGCTCGGCTTGACGTTTAAGCTCATCTTCTTGCACCCTACCAGAAATATAAGAAGCCCTAGCAGATACACTGCCAGATGCCGCAGCCAAAATTGCAAATATAGTAAACGGGTCCATTAGCTTGACTCCACCTCGTATTCAATCGCCTGGATATGGAAAGGCGTTGGGTCTGGTACACTGATTGTTGGCATAACGTCTCGATTCCAACCATTAACATCATATACGTCTGCTATTATGCCACTTAATGCTGTAGGGGCGCTATCTAAGGGCGTGGTTGGCGCAGAGCCAAACGTTCTGATCGGAACAGGGTTGCCGTCCACATGAACGCCATACGTCTCATAGACGCGCATATTCACTCGTATGATGCGCTTCAATCTCATCGCATTTTGCCCAGAACCCATATTCGTATTTAATGGCATTGGTACTAATTCTGGTACAAAGTTTAAGCCCAATTCAATTTGAGAATAACCGATCTCGTTAGCGTCTAATTCAATCTGACCACTCGCTACGGTTTTTGGACTAAGCACAATTCCATCACCGACAATCTGTACGGTCTCGCCCTCTAAATGGCTAAGACCTGTTATAACTGTTTGGGTAGGTGTTGGGCTTACTTTAATAGACGAGTCCATTAGATAAGAGAAATCCCAGCGCTCAACATACGATACGGTAGAGCCGTCAATCTCTCTTTCATTAACTACATAGAATTCATCATCAACAACAGCGCCAGACTTCAATGATCCACTGGTAGTCCATTCTGTATAGCCGTTAATATCCTGAGAGCGCAAAGTATTTAGGATTGCCGCCCCGCCATCACTGTTAATGATGAATAGCCAGTTAGAATCTTCACTTTGAGTACCCGTTAACAAAGCTAGACCAATAGGCTGCTTGATTAGGTTAGACGCTAGAACGGACTTATCCTGCGTTGTATAGGCATCCTCATTGAATGAGTAGATAAAGTCTCTTAATGTCTTGCCGTTGCGGTCGATAAATAGGGTAGAACCGTCCACTTCCTGTACTTCAATGTTAGATGCACCGTGTGAAGTCTGTGGGGTAATCGCTACCGTACTTGGTGTTAATGGCTTAACTGTTACCGCAAACTCAGCGCCAGAAGTAAAGATTTGCAAAGTCCTGCCAGGGAATACATCAACAATGTCATTCAGCTTTCTTGACGAGATCGTTGCAAAGATTCCTTCATCGTCATCGCCATCATCAATATCAAAGTCAAAGAACGAACCCGTCTTACTAGCAAACAGGCTTTGTCTCTTAGACTTAGTGCCGCCAATAACTAGCCGACTCTCATAGAAACACGCAGTCTTAGGCCAGCCTCTAGTAGCAGACCATACGTCCTCTTTCCTTGGTGAGCCGCTTGCAGTCTTAACAAAGCCAACCGTCTTACTAGCCGTTCCACTGGTCGCAAATCCCGAATAAAGCTCAAAGTCTTTAGCTGACTCACCGCCTACGGTAATATCATACACACCCGCAGAAACATAGGAAACACTAACGCCTGTATCGCCCATAACAGGCATTTCTTGAATGTTCTTCTGTATGTTAAATACAGTTGACTCTCTCTGATCTGCGTTAGCGTCACCAGCAAAAGTAATGTTCTTAGATAACACGCCCTCAATGTCCACCTGAAACGTATCGCCAGCCACAAAAGACGTTAGCGTCATTCTTTGTACGTCATTGACGGGGGTGGGGCTTAGGGCATCGTTATAATCAAACTGCGGGACGTTTACGAAAGGTGCAAGGTCTAAGAACCAATCGGAGTCAGTGCCTAAGTTAACTAATCGACTAGGCGCGTAGTCCTCTTGAAACAACAGCATGACGTTCTCAACCTGAGTATCTCGAACATCTGGAATGGCAGCAGACTGCATTGCCATCTTAACATCAGCTACATAAGTATCTGGTGTTCTAATAATCCGAACGTTCTTGTCTGTTAAGATCAATAAATAATGTCGATCAGATTCTACGGAGAAGTCTAACAGCTTGACGTTAGATGCCGTTGCAGACTCATTAAATAGGTTAAAGTCAGATAATGTGACCTTAGCAGTACCTAAGTCTGTGGCGGTTGTTTTGACGATTCGCCAGTATCTTTTGGTGACTCCTGCCTTGAATCGGAAGTCTTGTGCGCTCGGCCCAAGCAAAGGGATATCAACGAGCTTTGTCCAAGCCGACCCATCGTCAGAGTGTTCGATATCAAACTCATCAGATGTACCAGACGTAAGTAGTATGCCCCTAACATCAACCACTTCAATATATTCTGCGCTGCCCAAATCCATTTGCGCCACAATATACGGGTTTGTCGTACTAATATTCGTTGTCGTGCTCGTAGACGTAGCGTCATCTTCATCGTCAATGTCTCCAGGTGTGCCCCCGTTAGGCATTGTCATAGTGCCTGTAAGACGCTCTAAGACGTTTAACGCTTGGTCTATATACTGAGTGCCAGCCCTACGCTTCATGCCGCCCTGTGGGACGATAACAAGGTTCTTAGCAACCTCTGCGCCTTGGTAGTATTGGTCGATATCTACCCGACCTTTTAATAAAGGGGATAGAGCGCCACTAACTAGGCTGGTTTGAAAGAATCTTGACTTAGCCATCAGACCTCCATAAAGGTCAAATTCATCGAGAAAATGTCCACAACTAGAGAAGTTGTGCCATCTCCCTTAATCATTACATGAAACTCATCGCCCGTATTAATCTGAAATATGCCGTTAGATGAAGCAGAGCCACGCTTATTGGCAGACGTAAACGACCGCACAATAGACTGAGGGCTAATAACGTCATTGATAGATAGGGCTATGGTTACGTCAGCAACCTTTTGTGAACTCATATCAACCGAACCAACAAACTGGAATAATCCACCAACACCAGTATAAGTCAGAGTATTATCGGCTAGAGTAAAGTCTCGCGCTGAACCAAGCGCCATGTTAGGTACTTCAGTATACGTTACACCATCGTCATTCAGAGGCAAAACTGTCTCTGTGCTCAAGTAGTAGTAAGCATACTCTCGGTCTAAAAAAGACGTTTTTGCGACCACCACGCTGTTTTTAGATACCGCTGTGACCTTGGCTGTGTAAACCTCAACCGAATTATTAACAATGATTAGGTCTTTAACCTGTAGCTTTGTGTACGCTTCGTTAAAATAGCCAGCGCCTAAAACTACTGTACGTTCATCCAGTGTTTCGTAAGTATAGATTCTGGGTGCGGGTGAGCTACCGCCAACGTGGGAAAAGCTCTCGTTATCAAACATCAGAACCTCACATTAGTGAACGGGTTAGACGTAATCGGAACCTGTGGATATTGTTGTGAGTCAGTGTATCGAGCCATGCGTGACTGATTAATGTATTCGTTAGTCATTGTTTGACGCGCTGAATCGCTGTCTCGGATAGATGCGGCAAAGTCCCTAGCTAGGGCATACTCAATCATCTTAGAGAAGTATACGGGCCATTCAGACTCTGGTGCGTTGTATATGTAATCAGCGTACAAAGCACTTGAGGTGTCCGTGTAAACCTTGTCACCGTACAGTTGATAACTTGTATTGGGGTACAGCTTGATAAGGAAAAGCATATCAGTAGGTAATTGATATATGCTGCGCCACTCATCGTCCACTGGGGTTTCAGTTGTTAGGGATAACTGCGCCTTCTTCTTGGCAAAGCCCCAACGATGTTTGGTTAATTCATTCTGCACGATATTGTCGTACAGGTTCGATGCCACTTGTTGTGCCCTAGTGCCACCAGTAAGGGAGTT
>Ga0208898_1000444_pt1 | contig 32180 bp, 44 predicted proteins | sample VirMetDEL_Mar_4_FD_184513 | JGI IMG/M metagenome (GOLD analysis project Ga0208898, IMG submission 184513) | Aqueous microbial communities from the Delaware River and Bay under freshwater to marine salinity gradient to study organic matter... | ecosystem: Environmental > Aquatic > Marine >... | reverse complement strand
GACTTATGTAACTCCGGCACCCATATATCATAATCAAGAAACTGTCCTTCAATTCTTTTTGCTAACGGATATTTCTTTTGTAATACTTTTAATACTTTTTCTTCATAAGTAATACCCATACTTAATAGCTCACTAAACTTCATCTTATTTAAACCCAGCCTTTCTTATGTAATAATTAGATACCTGTTTAAACTTAGCGGGCCATGTATATCTAATAGCCTTACCAGCTATACGATAAAACGGAAAACGTTTTTCATATTTAGGATTAGTTTCAAATCTATGTATTATCTTTAATCCATTTTTATTTCGTTCCCATACGCCATATATTCCATCAATGGTTGCTCTAAATTGTTTTCCTTTAACAACACCAGCTTTTCTTCCTGGAATGTTACCGTATGTATTTAGCTTAGCATTAATTGTAGGAACTGCTGTATTGTTTACTTTTCTGATACCACCTTTGATTTGTAGTTTCATAAAGTCTTGAGCCCAATCTCTAAATCGTATTACAGCTTCTAACTTATTTCTTCGTGCAAATATTACATATAATGAATTGATTGTTTGTTTTCTAGGTCGATCCAAATATTTATGCATACCTTGCTGTTCTAATTCTTTAACTCTTGTAGCTGTTTCGTTTATAGCAATACGAGTGATGTTAGGTATATCGACGTTTTGAAACTTTATAAAGTTTTTCATTACGGGTTTGATATTTGTTTCAATTTTTACGCGCATAACTTTTTATTCTGCCTCCTAGCTTATGTGTTTTCTTTTTTATATCAATAAAATCTTGAGTCATTGATATAAGTATTTCATTGATATGAAAAATTATAACATCTTCTTTTGATTTATATTTTTCAAAAGCAATGTATATATCATCTTCATTTAAACAAATAATTATATTATCATTAGTTTTTGGATGCTTTGTATATATAAATTCTGGTGATAATCTATTATAACCTCTTTCTATAGCATCAACCATCAATGCTTCATAAGCTCTAACCATCATTTCGTTTAACTTAATTTTATTAAACGATGCGTGGTATTCATGAGTATATTTATTTTCAGCTCTTTTAAATCTTAAAAGCAATTCAGGACTTATCAAGGTCATAATCCTTTCTAAGCCCCATTCTAATCGCAATTTATTTTTTGTATCATTTAATTTACGAATCGATTCGTTAAAAACTTTGTTTTTTTCTAATGCTTCTAACTCTTTAATTTTCTTTTCTTTATAATTCATGGTTACATCAATGGTTACATTTTAATAAAAACGGACTTTTAAAATAGTTACATGAGTTACATATACCTAAAGGTATATGTATGTAACTCAAAATGTAACTCTTTTTTTGATAAAGTTGACCAAGAAATGTAACTAGAATGTAACTAATGTAACTAAAAATGTAACTAATCAATATTATCATACTTTTTAGCTTGATAGCCCTTACCTTGTTCATAATATATCTTATTATCATCTTTCAACCTTTTTACCCGTTGTTTAACTGTACTGTCTTTTAAATGTCCTGATGCATTAATAATTTCTTTTTGTGTTACCCATATATTTATAGGATCCACATTTTCAGCTGTAGCTTTTTCAGCTTGTATTTCAGCAATTACTAATATTGTTTCATCAATTTTCGAATCTTCTTCTTTAAATTCATCGTATTCAGTTTTAACTAATACGCCGGAAGTCATGCCGGGATAATTAATTAAATCTATTTCTCTAAACTTAAAGTACTTAGGGTTCATAGGTTTCCCATCTTTAATTAATGTTTGTGTAAACTCGACTTTCATTTCTTCGCCTTCGTCTTTAGGTCGTTTGACCGCAAATTCAGCATCAACAGCAGCAGGAAGCACAGAGGAGCCACGTGCTCTACCCATACTGCCATGTCCTGTATGATGTATCAAAGCAATACAACAACTAAACTCAGACTTTAACATGTCCACACGTTCAATAAATTTGTTCATGTCTTCAGTGCTATTTTCATTTCCAGCGCCAAAGTTACGAGCCAAAGTATCTACATATAAACAGCCTATATCACCAAATTCATCAGCAACTTGTTTTATATGATCGATTAAGTTTTGATGGTCTTTTTCGTCTAAAAAACGTACACCTCTATCTGATACAAACATTTGTGCATTAGTTAAGTCATGACCATGATAATGTTCCCATGCTTGCACACGTCTAGCTATACCTCGCTGACCTTCACCTGCTAAATAAATAATCGGTGTTTGTTCAGTCTTATGCGATTGCCAGGGTATACCGAGTGATGAGCATAAAGCCATATCAATAGCTACAAATGATTTACCGCTTTTAGGCGCTCCATAAATATCTATTACTGAATCTTTTTCCATAATATCTTCTATTACCCATTCGGGTTCAGGAATATTAGTTATAAGATCAGAAATTTTTCTTAATACCAATGAAGGCTTTTTAGGCTTTGAAACTTGAGTATTTAAGTATTCTTTAAATGATTCTTTATCAAAAATATTATTATGATATGCATCATATAAATCATCTTTTTCGTTTAATGCTTCTGGTATCTTAGCTATTTGAACTATGCATTTGTTTTCAGTTAAATATTCAGATAATTCATCAGCACATTTAAAACCAGCTTCATCGTTATCAGGCCATATAATTACTTCTTTACCAAACAAAGGTTCCCAGTTAGCTTTCTTCCAACTATTAACACCGCCATGCCAAGTGGCCGTAGGCCCATCATAAATACGGTTAGCTCCTAAAGTAGCCTTTTCACCTTCACTAATTAATACTGGTCCTTCGCCCTCTTTATAGTATATAGGCATTAAACCTTCAGGCCGTTTTAATAGCCAAGTATTATTTTGTTTATGAAATGGTGCATACTTTTGTTTAATTGCATGATTGTCTGGAAATCGCATAACAACAAATGAATCAGTGTATTTTAATAACACAACTGCTTCTTGTGCTAAAGCGCGCATTTGTTCTTGATTATATTGTTTATATGTTTTAGTTTCAGGAAATTGCTCTTGTTGAATTTCTGGACTATACATATTTAATATATCATTTCGATTCTGATTAAAGTGATCAATTAACCATATAACTCCTCCTCCCTCATCTAATTCGAAACTAAAAAACAACCCTGTTTCGAGATTAAGGCACCAACTTCCGTTAGTACCCCATCTCATTTCTGTACTTGATTGCTTAGTAGGCTTTCCTAATAAATGAAGTCCAACTTGAGGAGCCAACTGTACAAAGTTGACTTCTCGCATGATTAAAACGGCAGTTCGTCTTCAGTTAAAGGCTTAGCTGCAGGATCAAATCTAGGATCACCGGATTCAGGTGTTTGATTTTCCATAGCAAAGCTAAAGTCATTACTATTGTTTGCAACTGGTGCACTTATAGCATCTACATTTGTAGCAACAAAATCAGCCGGTTTATCTGCCCACTTAACAAATTCAAATTCAGGAATTGCTGCTTGGCCGACTTTAAACTTTTCAACCTTAGCACCAGTATATTTTACATATACAACTTTACCTGGATTTGCTTTTATTTCATTCCAAAACATAGCGCACATTTTATTAAAGCCTTGACTTTCGCCCCAACTAAATCTTCTCCAAAGTTTAGAGCCGTGTTCTGGAATATACATCCAAACACTAAATGCACGTTTATGATCAGGCGTAGGCTGGCCTTTAGATAGTCCTGGTCTTTCGTCCCATTCCCAACTGTAAGCACCTTCATAAATGCCCCATCCTGTTTGTATTGTTGCTGGATCAATTAAAATATGAACCACATTATCTAATGCTTCATCTCCTACTTTCCAACATTTGTTTGTGCTGCAATGCTTAATATAAACATTATCACCACCCGAATTAATACCCAAAATATCCATAATTACTCCTTAATGTATTATAGGTTGCGCTTCATTGCGCCATTTTTCAATTAGCATGTATCTAAACTCAGACACATACTCATCAAAACTTAGTTTGATTCTCATGTCGGTTTCTAAATAATCTAAATATTCTAAAACACAGAACTCTGAAAATCGTAAATCTTTATTTGTCTCTATTGACATAAGCTTGGAAAATTGTATTTTTTTTTATTATATCTACAAAATCTTCCCATTTGCACGTAAATATCTTATTGTTATCTTTTGGCTCATCTTTTAAAATAGACCAAAACGGCATAGCTACTTCAATAGGACTTCTGTTATATTTATAAACTAAAACTGGAATTCTTGAATCACCTGCTGATGTGCATACTTGTTCCCACCAGCCAGATTTATAACCTTTACCTTCAGCATAGCACTTACATTCAATAGCATAATTTAAAAAGTTTATATCACATTCACCTTTTTTATATAGCTGTTCAAAGTTTCTTGTAATGTGTATATCAGCATTATGCTCATCAGATAATGCTTTTAATAGGCTAACTATTTTTCTTTCAAATGCAGCTCCTTTAGTTCGGCTATTTACCAATTTTGTTTCTCCTTACTAACTCTCTGCATGCTTTAAGTTTTATTTTTGGTTTTGTACTATGATTATTAATTAACGTTTCAAGTTCTTTAACAGATCTGTTTTTTAAATAATAATGCTCTACTTCGTATTTACCAGTATTTTTATTTCTTGTTTTTACTGACTTTTTTATTTTTTCCGGCATTAAATATTTTGTCCCAATTATTATCTATTTTTTTTTTATCTTCTGGCCTACGCTTGCTTCCTTTACCGCCATGCCATTTAGTCATTATCTTTTAATTTATTGTTAATTAATTGCTCAACAACAAATATCATTTTTTTACCGTGTTTATCACAATAATCTTTTAATAGTTTATGCGTTTCAGGTTTAACCCAAACTGCTTTCATTTGATTCTCATCCATGTTGTTTTATCCTTAATGTTTTTGATCTTACACTCCTTGCTTCTTTAGCTGGAGTTACTTTTTCTGGTTGTGCTTTATAGTTTATCATCGGCCACATTATTGTATGTTGATTTGTTTGACCTCCATCAGCGTCTTGAATTTGTTTTTTTAGCTTCAACTCAAGATCATTAATATCTTCTGTTAATTCTTTTATATGCTGTTTCTTTTGAAGTATTTCTTCACAGTACATATCAGCACTACGACCTAAAGTTATTATATCTTTATTAACATTTTTGTATACTACATTCGCATCATCAGTTGAAGACGGAGGATAGTATTCTTTATTTTTAACTCTATAATCAAAGTCTAATACTAGTGCTGATAATATTCCGCCAAACTCTGGTTTTCTTGAATATAGATAAATTCTAAAATCAGTAGATTGCCAAAGTACGATAACGGCCGCCCAGCCATAGCCAGTGCATTCCATTAAACCTTTAGCTTGCAATACGCCTCGCCATTCTTCTAGCTCATTTGTAGGTGCATTACGTGTAGCCTTACATTCAATTACACCAGGTCCGTCTAATACAATTGTTTCTTGCTCTGGAATAATAATATGATCATGTTCTCCATTTTTAAATGTTAATCCTTTTGCTATACCAGTAGCGTCCAAAGAGCCTGATAGAGGGAGTATCGGATGATGGACAGGCTCTTCGTAGTCTACTTTTACACTTTCAAGGCCAAGTATATTTTTAGCCTCTTCACATAAAACTGGTTCTAATAAATCACCCATACGTTGAAGCATGAGCTGGGGAGTCTGTTTTGGCAGTTCCCCTTCGCTGGCTTTAATAGCAACATCAAGCCATTGGTTTCTTGATTGATATTGACTAATGCCTTTTATATAAGGTAATGTTGAACAGCTAGCTTGATCGTATCGTGTTTTTTTACCTACCATGTATCTCTCCTGTAATATAAATCTGCTAATTCTTGTAATGAAAGATCTGAAGGATAAATATGTGTTTCATGATCTTTTCCAATATATCGATCAGTAACTTTTATAGTTCCGTCGTTATAAATAATTTTTGTGTATTTATGATCGCCCCAGTTATTAATTTCAAGTAGTTTAATTCTGTTAGACCATTCTGTTATTTTTGGTATGTCTTTTATAGGTATCATGATATATAAGATTTATGTATTGCTTTAAGTTTAGTAAATAAGTTTTTAAATTGCACTGCTGAATGAGGTACATCATCATAACTAAATACAGTATTTTCAATAGGATTCTCAAATGGATTTTCGTTACTTATAGATAAAAACCATATTAAAAATTCTACTTCCTGTTTGTTTAGTTTTCTTTGACTTAAGTTTAATTTGTTCATCTTGCAATTCCTAAAATATATTTAATTTCATCTAATGAATCTCTTACTTTATACTCTTGGTCGCCTACTTCAACTATAACTTCACTTGTATATTGATCTTTATAAAAGCCGCTAATTGACCTAGCAGGAATATGTAATTGCCCGCCACCTAATAAATTAAATGTTACGTTCATTTTTGATTCCTATCGTTAATAATTAATGCTACTGCATATAAACAAAATGCCATAAAGATTAATACTGGTAATAGTTGTATATCCATTACTTCTTCTCTTTAGTTAATTTAACCTTATGCCCTTGAGCAATTAATCTTGCTCTCTTGCTAGCCACGTCAAATAAGTCATTAGTCTTCATAGCAACCACCCAGCCTAAGCTAGGTAGTTGAACTTGTAGTGTGTATCTAGTTTGCATTATTTACTCCCATTTAATTTACAAATTTCATTCCATATATAACCTAGTTCATAATCTCTTTTATCTGTAAGAGCATCGATTTTTTTGGTATATTTTTCATAAGCCTGATCGTATAAATTCCAAAGTCTTTCAAGTTCAGCACTATTTCCTTTGCTTCTACCTAATAAAAACTCAGTCTTGGATTTTGTTATTTCTAAATTACTCATGTTATTTAACTCCTTAATTTTATTTAACATAAATAAATTATATCGAGGATATATATAATTGTATACTTTTTTATATGTATTTATTCGTATTATATTAAGGGCGTTTAAAGTAGAATAATTAAGAGGCTGATAATAAAATAATACTACTCCTTACTCAATATCTCCATATTTTAATCAGCCTCATCTATGATCGGTCGGACGACCGGAACTTCAGATAAAGTTTTTAATGTTTTATGAAATGTATCTATTTCTAATTTATCATTAAATATTTTTTGATCAAAAGTAAAATATGTTTGAGAGCTAGAGTTGGCTTTAAATAGGATCCTTTTTTCAGGCATAAATACAAAAGCTAAAATATCACAATGATAGTTTTTATATATTTCGCTTTGATTCCTGGAATTATCAGAAACAAAAACGTATTTACCTTCTGGTGTTTTGCTTCTAGCTTTAACTTGAACTGTATACATAGCAGGCCCAAGCTCGCATACTAAATCTGCCGGGTGTTTATCTTGACAAGGAAAACAGAAGTCGCAGTATTCCAGCAAAAACGTCTGTACTAGTGATTCAGCAAACGCTCCTACTCTTGAGTTTCGCTGATGTTCGTCTGAACTTTTTGTTGGCATTTCTTTAACTCTTCAGAATTAAATATTGCACGTCTTCCAACCTGTTGTGCATATTTAGAATTTAATAATTCCTTACCCGCTTTTTCCCATTCTCCAAGCTCCATATAAGCACGTGTTTTTCGAAATGAAAGCCATGTGTTTATTCCCATGTTAAATACTAAATCCATAATAATAGCCTTAGCTTCTTTTGGAAATGTAGCCCATACTGGCCAGTGCTTATCTAGTTTTTTTATTACGCTATCAATATCATTATCTAAAAGATACATAGCTTCATCTTTTGATATGCCGTTAGTTTCAAGATTTCTTCCAACACCAATTGTTGTATAACCTTGTGAACATTCGTACGGCTTTAATACTAATGCTTCCCATTGTATTAATCGTTCTTTAACAAGATCTTTCATTTTACTTTTTAGTTTTTTCGTAGGTTCTAAGTGTTGACATCCCAAGCATAGCCATAACGATTGTAGATAGTTGACTAAAATCAAACTCAGGTGTTTCAAATTGAATCCCATTAACTATAAGAATATATTGTATTACAGGTTCTAAGATAAAATGATAAGCGAGTGATAAACCGCAGCACCAACCGATAAAAGGACGCCAACCTGAGACAAATATATTATTGTGTTTTGCTTCAACTTTATTTACTTCTAATTGTGCTTTGTTAAGCGATATTATTTCTTTCTCAAGTTCATGAGATAGTTTTGTTTTTAAATCTTTATCAGCAACAAATTTATCTAATATGTCACTAACAGGTTGGATTAGTTTGTCTATCATAATTTAACAATTAAGGTGATAATGCCACTTAATAGTATTAATATCACTGCACCCAAACCGCCCTTAATAGACCAATCAATTTGATTCAATTTAAGTTCAGTCTTACCATCTAAGTCCTTAACTTGTTCTTCTATCTTTTTAAGTCTATTCCAGTTTTGAGTCCATCTTTCACCGCATTGGATTTCGTGTTTTTCTAATTCAACTCCGATATCTTGTGCGGTGACTCTAGGCATTATTCTTCCTCTACTACCTCAACCTCTTCATTTGTAGCATTGATAGCTCTATCAAATGATTGAATACATAGATTCTTATATTCATCAGTGATCACATAATCATCATAGTATTCTTGAAGTCTAGCTAGTTTTTTACCAGCAATGTTTAGCTTAGCAGCTAGTGCCATTTGCTCTTCATTTAAATCAGCAGCTCTGTATTCAGTGCCATTAAATGTAATTATTACTGGTTCTTGGTTTTCCATCTTATTTTCTTCTTTACTCATTTAACTCTCCTATAAGTTATTTAAAATTAAATTATATACTAAGATTCTAAAGTTTTTGTTACTGAAGTTGGATTTTTTTGACTTTCTATTTGAGAATCTAAACCAGCTTTTAAATCTGCAACAGCTTCTTCACCCATAGCAGCTTCTACCCAACCTTGAACGTCAGAGCTTGTTAAGTCTGCAAAAGCTGTAAAGCTTGAAATGTCTGAAGTATCTACAGATTGAGTTCCGTATGATGTAGCTGTCCAGTTGTTACCATCAGCATCCTGATTAGCGTCATCTTCTGCGATTAATCTCCAATGCACGTTATAAACCACGTCTGCATTACCATCTAGTGTTGGGTAAGTATCAACTGTTGAAACATCCCAAGTATATCCAATTGCCATTTTATTTTCTCCTTTGGTTTATGAGTTTTTCAACTCGTTAATTTCAGATTGTAAGGCTTCAATCTGTGCTTGTTGTTCTTGTATAGCTTTCATTAAATTCCTGCAATAATAAATGCTAGTAGTTCGCTATAACGTACCCCTAGTCTTGTTTGTTCCACTCCGTCATCATTAGTCCAAGTGGTGCTAATAAACATAGCATAGTCACTTGCATCTAATCCTTCAGCAGTAAAAGCATCTTGTAAATCTTGAGCTATGATTCCAAAGTGGATTCTAGCTTCATCACCTTTTGAAGCTACAGCAGACTGCCATCTGAACTTTCTTAATAATCCTTTAGCTGCAACAGCTACTCTAGTTTCTGCATCTGTTAGAGCTTCTATATCTTGTTTTTCATTTCTGTCTGAAGTTTGGATAGTGCCATTAGTTGCATAAACATCGTCAAATCTAATTACACTATGACCAATATCTAAAGTATTATCTGTTTGATTTCCTGTAGCTGGGTCGGCTGGAATAAATGCAGAGCCTGTTAAATCACCTCTAAACATTATACCGCTTGAATCGTTACCTATAACTATACTTCCACCACCAGTTGCAGTGGTAACAACTTTTCCAACTGTTGTGCCATCTTTAGCAAACTCAACAATAGTACCATCACTACTGTTACGTCTAAAATAATGTCCTTCATTATCAACTGAAGTAACTAAACGACCTGTACTAAATATACGACCACCTGCAACTGATGCAGATGTTGAAGTAGTCCCCACCAACAAGTTGCCTGAAGCATCAATACGCATTCTTTCTGTTAAAGCTGTTGCAGATGTACTTGCTCTAGTTGAAAAGGCTAAAACACCAACTCCTTGACCACTTCCGTTATCAAGTAGACTTTTAATTCCAGCTTGAGGCTTGTAATTTCCAGAATCGTTTAAAGCAGCAAATAACAAAGCACCGCCACTACCTGCTGAGCCACTATTTTGACTGAGAGTTAGAGTACCACCTTGACTACCAGCATCTGTGATATTAGCAGTAAATTGACCAGTACCTAAAATATGTGTTTGTGTTCTAGGACTATCGGTTCCAATTCCAACGTTGCCATTACCTAATAAATGTAGTACATCTGCTTGAGATGTTGCTGATGAGCCATCATGAACTTTAAAAGATATAAAAGCACCTCCAGCATCTGTACTATTTGCATGGATTGAAGAATATCTATTTGAATCACTTGCTCTTTCAAATCTTATTACTTCGCCTGAAGTTGTCTTAGTTACTAACTTGCCACCATCAGCTATTTGTACATTGCCATCTGAACTAATCCTAGCTCTCTCAGTAAAAGTTGTACCATTTGTAGAGTTACCAAATATTATTGCATTGTTATTACCACCAGCACTATCAGCAGCACCTATAAAGGTTGCACCACTATTATTTGAAAATGTACCAAATTGTGTAGTATTATCAGACCTGTTTATTCTAATACCTTCATACCAATCACTAGAGCCTTGTTTGATTTCTAATTTAGCTGCTGGAGAGGAGTCTCCAATTCCAACGTTGCCTGAAGAATCTATGGTTGTTCTAATTGTATTAGAAGTAGCAAAGTGCATTTTATATGCACCAGTATGACCTAAAACAGCATCGTAGCCTGAAGTACCAGTAAATAATCCACCACCTGTACTTTGTTCTAAACCTAGATATAATCCACCGCCAGTATTTAATATAGCGTTATATGCTATATTTGTTCCTGTACTGCTTGTAGTTTTAATAGCTCCTGTAGTTGCGGAAATATCTAAAGCTGTAGAAGGACTAGTCGTTCCAATTCCAAGCGATTCAGCACTAGCATCCCAGAATAGAGCTGGGCTAGTTCCTGTATCATCGTAGAAGGAGATGTCTCCAAAACGGTCTATGCTTAAAAATTTTTTTCCATCTACAGAAAATTGCATTTCACTTGCACCAAACTCATTGTTGATGTCAGCACCAATTTGAAGAATACCATTAGAGTTTCTAATTCTTGCGTCTGTATTTGTGCTTCCTTCTGTTAAAATTAAATCAGAATTAGCACCTGATGAGTTTATGGTTGCCAAAGCCCCATCAACAGTCAAACCATCCATTGTGGCTGTACCTGTTACGTCTATGCCTGTAGAGGTTGTGACTAGTTTAACTGAGCCATCATAAAAAATATTAACTGCACTACCATTAATTCCTTGTAAGTAGCTATCTCCTGTTGTATTTCTTAGGTATAAAGATTCAGCATCCAATAATAGGCTTCCAGTACCAACTTCTCTTATTCGGCTATTACTACCATCATGATAAATCTCTAAATCTGAACCTGCTCCAAAGATGGCTTTGTCATTATCGCCAAATAATATGTTATTACCATTAGATGCTAAATCACCACCAAGCTGAGGAGTTGTATCTTCTACAACATTATTAATAGAAACAGCTTGTACTCTTGCATCAGTGTAATAAAGATTAGTTCCTTCTGATAAATCAGATGTAGATTTAGAACTTAAATCAAGATTAGTTCCTGTTTGTAAATTGATTCTAGTATCTGCTCTTGCGTTAGTGAAGTAAACATTAGTTGAACCCTCACCAATATCATCAGTATCTAATACAACAGCACCAGTTAGTGTATTTACACTTGTTACTGGAGATGCAGATTGAGTAAAGCTAATAACACCAGTTGAGCTATTATAAGAAATATCACCAGTTGCAGATATAGCACCTCTCGACCTTGCATCTGTATAATACAAATTTGACCCTTCTGCTAAATCTCCAGTATCGTGATTTGATAAACTAGATACAGTTCCTGTAACTGCTCCCTCTAAATTTGCAACTAAAGTTCCAAGTGAATTAAGTGTAATATTACCTGTAGCAGTTCCATCTGCTGTTGTTAATCCTAATGTGAATTTATCAACAGATTCATCCCACATAAAGATACCATTATCTTGGTCACCTCTATTAATAAGCATACCTGAATCGTTTACAGGGCTACCTGTTAATCCTGCATTAAGTTGGAATAGGTTATCTTCTATATCTAAATTCGTTGTATCTAGTGATGTTAAAGTTCCATTAACAGTTAAATTACCAGCTACTGTTAAATCAGATGCAATTTGCACGTCATCAGGTAGTGATAGCGTTATGTTTGCAGACTCACTTCCACTACCTGTAACAGTGATTTTATTAGCAGTTCCAGTTACTGTTGCAACATAGTTACCTACTGTATCAGTTCCAAGTGTTACTGAGTTAGCATCTACGCTTGATGCTTGTATTCCTAGTGCATCAACAAATGCTTTAGTAACTCTTGTATCTATAGCTGAATTTGCTCTTGTATCTGTATAGTATAAATTTGTGCCCTCTGTTAAATCAGAAGTTGTTTTATTACCAAATGCAGAATCAAATCTTGCAGTTGTGTAATATAAATTAGTTGTTCCTTCACTAAGATCATCTGTATCTTTAGATGTAAAAGCTGAATCAAATCTAGCTGATGTGTAATATAAATTAGTGCCTTCTGCCAAATCAGTTGTAGATTTAGTAGCTAACCTAGTATCAAAATCTGAATTAACTCTAGCTGTCGTATAATACAAGTTTGACCCTTCTGTTAAATCGCCTGTATCTTTTGTGGCTAATCTTGTATCGAAATCTGTATTTGCTCTTGCTGTTGTATAGTAAAGATTAGTATTTTCAACGACTATAGAAGTATCAAGTGTTGATGTAATTGCTTGATTAGAAGCATTACCTATAAATATCTTTCCATTGTTTAAGTTTGGAACATCATTACTTCTACCAGCACCACCTATTTTAATTGAACCAGCAGCAGCATGACTTCTTATAACTTTACCTATGTTTTGTATTTGACTTGATTCACCTGTTGGTTTTGTTGTTGTATAAGCACCTGCTGTTGTTGAAGCATATAAAATTTGTCCTTCTGATACACCTGAGGTATCTAATCCATCTAACGTACCAAATGTTGCAACTTGTAATCCTGCATTATTATTAGCATCTGTTACAGCTAAACCAAATACGGGCATTTTAGAAACATCATCAGCTTTAGCTTTAGATACCACTGGAACATCACCTGAAACTCCTGAGACATAAACTAAATCACCTTTTGTTAATGCTTCACCAGCTTTTGCACTAAATCTAACAGCACCATCTAAATCACCAACAAATTCATCTGTTGCAGTAACTAAATTAAAAGTAACATCATCAGTTGTAGCTACAGCTTGTCCTATAGCAACACTAGGAGTAGAACCTTCACCAGTTCCACCTGTTACTGTTACACCAGTTCCACCTGATAGTGATTCAACATAATCACCAGTTGTATCAGTTCCTAAAGTAATAGAATTAATTTGAACTACAGTATCTATATCAACATTTGCACTACCATCAAAAGACACTGAACCTACTACATCTCCTGATAAAGATATGGTTCTTGCTGTACTTAAAATATCAGCAGAATCAGCATTACCTGTTAAATCACCGGTTACATTACCTGTAACATTACCTGTTAAGTTACCAGTAACATTACCTGTTAAGTCACCTGTAAAAGTATTAGATGCAGTAATACTAACACCTGTAGTAATCCATGCATTATCAGCAGCGTTTCTGATCTTTAATACACTGCTAGATGTATCTACCCATAATTGATGAGCAAATGTAGTTGATGGTTCTGTTGCTCCACTATTAACAGTTGCAATAGCTAAAAGAGCATTGTTTAAATCTGCTCTAAAGTCTGCACCTGACTGGTTTGCTATGTTGTAATCGTGTTGTGCCATAATAAAATCCTATTTTCTATATATTAAATCATTCAGGGATACTTGGAAATATAACATCAGCAATATTATTAGCTGACTGATATAAAGATGGTAAGTCTCTTAATTCCTGTCTATATGTTGCCCATTCTTGTTTTTTAGAAACAGATAAAGGACTATCACTCATTTGTGTCCAATCTGATTCATCTAGTAATTTGTTTCTTTTGTTTCTTATTGATGGAAAAAAATCAGCAACATATTCTGTAATAACTCCATCTACTATTTTTTGTGTTGCTCTATCATAGTGTCCTTCAATAATAGCTTCACCATCTTCAAGTAATATATCTGATAAATCTGTAAGATGACTACTACTACCCTGAGAATTTATTAATCCTGTTTCAGTTTTATATATACTATATTTCATTCCTTAAACCTTATTGTGTATTATCCACATCTATATACATTGCTTGATATGTGCTGTTAAATATAGAGCCACTATTATTCCAATTAACTCTCCAATATACAGTTTCTTGAGAAGAACTCATTCCACTTAAAGTTCCCTGCCATACAAATACATAACTTCTAAATGTTCCAGCATCAGCGTTCATTGGAGAGCCTAGACTTGTCCATGTACTATTGTTAAAACTATATTCTATAGTTCCATTTCTTACATCACCTAGTACAGCACTATATATAACCTGATAACCTGCACCATTTCTTACATTGTTTAATGTAGTATTCATATAAGTAGCTTCAACATTATTTATTGTAGACCCTGGGTATGTTCCATTCCATTGACTGTTTTCTGCTGTTACTCTTAATGGTACTGTTCCACCAGTTTGATTAATAATATCAGCAGATACATCTGCAAAATGTTTTACATTTAATGTATCAACATCAATTTTAGTTCCTGATAAATTTTCTATCCTTGCATTATCAATAAGTACAGAGCCACCACTTACAATAAATGGACTTACACTAGAACCAGCATCATTATCAATTTTAAAAGTATCAGCTAAGAAAGCTATTGTGCTTGTTGCGCCTGTTCCTGAATCAGCATTACTTTCAAGAACCATTTGTGCAACTTTTCCATTTGCGTTTAGTTGTAATACATAAGATGCAGAAGCATTATCATTTATATCTGTTATTGCTGTTGCATTTGTTGTTATTGATGCAGTATTTCCATTAACTGTTGAAGTTAAAGATGTTATATCAGAAGCCAAAGCACTATCACCATTTGCTCTTGCTGTTTGCTCTGTAGTAATATCAGCAGCATTAGTATTTACTGAAGCAGTTAATGTTGTAATGTCAGAAGCTAAAGCAGTATCAGCATTTGCTCTAGTAGTCGCTTCGCTTGATATACCAGCAGTATTAGAGTTAACAGTAGCAGTTAATGCTGTTATATCTGAAGCTAAAGCAGAGTCTCCGTTTGCTCTTGCTGTTTGCTCAGTGGTTATAGCAGCAGCATTAGTATTAACACTAGCTGTTAAATTAGTTATAGCTGTAGCATTAGCTGAAGTGTCAGTTGTAAGTGTAACTATATCACCTTGAGCTGAAGCTATATTTGTTGTGTTAGTAGATACAGTAGAACTTAATGAATTATATAAAGTTACTAATGAAGCATCTCTAGCTTTTTCCCAACCGCTATTAGTCGCGTTTCTAACATATATTTGATTATCATCATCTGTATCACACCAAATATCTTGCTCTTGTAATGTAGAACCATCAGTCCTTGTTGTTGGAGCTGTTGTTGATTTTATTAGTTGAGTTGAATTAGTACCACCAGCATTGATTGCAGATTGAACATCAGAACCTATTTTAGTGATTGTTACTGAACCATCTTTTAAATCATCTTCACCTGTAGGAGCATCACCAATACTAAAGGTTAAAGTAGCTGGAGATGATTCACTGCCTAAAGTATTTAATGAGCTAACACTTGCAACATAGTTAGCATCAACTGGTAAAAAGTTTAAATCACAATTCTCTACATCAACAATAGTGTTTTTAACTTGATTGCTAGAACTATCAACAACATTAACCCTATATTGATAATTAGGAAAATCAGTTGGCTCATCCCATGATAAGAATGGTCTACCTGTAGAACTTGCATCAGTATCAGTAAATGATAATCCTGTTGGAGCTTTTACTGCATAAGCTGAAGGTAAGTTAGCTAGTTCTTCTACTGGTTCTTGAGGTGGTACTTCCCATGTATAAACATCAAAGTATTCTATTAAGCTAACTGCAACTAAACCATTAGGCTGTAATTCTAATGCTTCAACTCTACAAATCTTTCCTGAGAATCCTAAACCTGCATAAGTAAGATCAACAATATCTCCTACATTTAATTTATACATCTCAGGAGTTCCTAAGAACTGCATAGTTGTTTGATTTCTACTTCTAGTTAAGATTGCCTTACCCATGTTATAAGCTATGTAAGGGTCGCTTATATAAGGGAACTCAGCTTTAATTTCTAATATCTCATCACCATCATCTGAGTAATATTCAGGAGTAGCATCATGTAAAACTGTAGCTGTATCTAATTCGTATTTTTTATTAGCATTAAAAAATTCAACAATAACCTTATTTGCTTTCTTATCTTTATTGCCATAATCAACTGATATACCAGCATCAGCAATAATATGATTATCATTAATACTAAATGTAGAAGAACCTGTATCTTCTATTGATAGCTCATATTTACCATCTATATAAAGAAAGATACCTCTCATGTTTGCAAGAAGCTCTTTAGCATTTTCCATTACATTTTTATTAGTATCTAAATAACCATTACAATGAAATCTTTTTACTTTTAATAATGAAGTACCTGTTTGTGGTGAATAGGTAGAGCCTAATGTTCCATTAAAGAATATTATAAAATTTTCTGTTGAGCCAAAATAGTTTGTTCTTTGTATGTCTTTAATTTCAACACCGTCTAATACTCTATTACCATTATCATCAAATAAAATAATTAATTCAGCTATCTTATTCTGATACCATTCTGCAATAGCAGAAGAACCACTAATAGTTATAAAATCATCACCAGCAGTACCACTCCAAGTAAGTGATTGTGCTGTTCCATTAAAGTAAGGCTGGTCAACTTGAGTATCACAAACATTAGCAGCAGAACTAAATGTAGACATATTGATTTGTGATTCAGTTAAGCCTTTTCCATATTCGTTATTAGTAATGTAATCAAGAAAAGTTAAAGCTGGATTATCTGAATACTCATAAGTAGATGGAGTTCCAAATGTTTGACCTGAATCTCTTGGGTCATAAACTTTCTTACCTCTTACTTGAACTGTTAGTTGTGGAACTCCTGACCAAATGCCTTCTGCATCAAAGCCATAATGAGCCGCTATATAAGCAATGCCATTCAATTTATGTGCTGAAGTCCAATTAGACATAGAAGCTACTAGCATAGGGTCTGCTGTTTGTGATGCAGCTCCATGATGTAGGTTCATTACGTATCTATATTTAGAAGTAGGACTTGAACCAAACTGACCAGCACCAGCATCTATACCAGTACCATTTTGTGAAACTGTATTTAATGAGCCTGAACCTGAAGATATTTTATCTGAACCTATATAACCGCCATCTCTAAATCTAGCAGAATCAGTTAGGCGGTTTCCATCTAGCTCAATGGTTTTACCAATAATTTCATCTACTTCACCAACTGATAAAGCATAGACTACATATAAATCTCTTGAATCATTAGCATTTACATCCATATAGACAATCTGAGCACCAACCCTTCTTGTGCCATATATGACTGGTATTTTCCCTCCAGCACTTTGTTTGTTTGCTAAAATGTCTTGACCTTTTGCAAGCATATTTCTAGCTTGTTGATAGCCTTTAACACCTACATATAAAGTTCCTATTGTTAAAGCAGCATCGATATAAACTTTATACTTTACATAAAATTGACCAACTGCTTTAAAAAAAGATACTATTGCCTGCCAAACCATTATCTACCCCACCTAACGTCTTTTTTAACTTGAGTTGCAAATTCCATACCCTTATCGCCTGAACTAAATAATTGTTGTGATTCATCTGAATAATGTCTGCCTTTTGTTAAACCCCAGTTTGCCCAATGTGATGCAACTGTCATGGTTAAAATAGAATTATCTATAGATTCTTGTATAACAACATTTCTTATTTGACCTGTAAAATAATTTATAGCACCAACTATAGTTTCATCTGAATTAAAATAAGCTATATAAATTTCTACAGTTTTATCTGAAAAAGCTCCATCTTGAACTAATGACCTAACTTGGTCAGTAATATTAGAAAATCCTATGTTAATTTCATTAACCTCTAGTTGCCCTGTCTCAGTTGTAGAATTTACTTGTAAAAAAGAACCACCAGCTTCATAAACATTAGAATCATAAGTTACATTAGAATACCAATCAGTCAGCCTGATAGTAGATGATAAATTAAGCTCAACTAAAAAAGCTGTTTTGGTTGCTGTTGATGATACTTGAGTTTGTAAAGCAGTAGATAAACTTCTAGGCATTAGGTTATAACCTCTCTAACATCAAATGAAATACTATAAAAACCACTAGCATCTGTTGAATACATAATCTCATTATTTTCAAGATAAACAGTGAAACTAGGTTTGTTTACAGTAACAGCTTCATTATCTGCTAGAGATGCTACTAGGTTAGGCGATATAAGAACTGTTAATGAGCCATCACCCAACGAATCAATATTTGATTGAACCATATAAACTTTACTATGATTTGCAAACTTAATTAAATCACCAGCCTTCAAAGCACCTGATGTACTTGCTGCAAAACCATCTAATTGAATAGAAGCATCTCCTGATGAATGTGAGCCATTGACTAATATATCTGTTTCAAATCTGCTTGCACCTACATTATCTAGTGGCGCTTGAATAGTAAAGTCCTCAAAAGAACCTTTTTGTTTTTGTAAAAATGCAAATACTTCTTGAGCCTTTTCTTGTTGTAAAGGTGGCATTTGCACTGTAAAAGAAAAATATTGACTACCTATTTGTCTGACTTGTTTTTTACCTGATAAAGTCTGATTCAATAATGTAGGTCTATTATCTTTAAAATTTAAACTTCTAAAATTAGGAGATGTTGGAAATTGTCCTGACATTACACTACTCCCATCTTGCCTTGATTATTCATGGCATTGTTTATGATTGATGTTATTAATCCTTTTCTTGATGCTAATAACTGGTCAAATCCAACAGCATCTACTGTTGATATATTAAAGTTGACTGTAGCCCCCATACCTTGTCCTTTAGTATGATCTATAACAGTTTCATTAGGATGGAGCATAGCCATAAAACCACCTTTTCCATCTAAACCACCAGCTCTTGCGCCCATACCTGTAAAGCCTCCGCCCTCGCCAATAGGTATATCTATTGAATTTGTTAAAGCAGCTGCTTTAGCAGTAGATCCTTCAAATACAGCTCCTATATCACTTAAACTTCCTTTAACCATACCAACTAATTTTTGCACTATAAATACATTTATTAATTCATTAATAACCGCTCTTGCAACTGAAGTTGCTAAGTCTTTAAAATCTAAGAATTGCTGATTAGTAAAATCAAAAAAGTTTTTAAAAGCATTTGTTAATTGACCTTCTACTGTGTCTGCAAAACTTTTAACCACTTGTATTGATTCAGTAATTTCTGATTTAATTCCTTCAAAAGTATTTGTAATTTTAGGTAATGTAATATCTTCTAAACCTGTAGCAGCGTCTCCAATATCTTCTAAGCCCTCAACACTATCATCAAAAAGTTTATTCATTCCAACTATTGCAGCACTAGCTGCTGCTATACCAGCAGCGACTTTTGCTATTCCAATACCAGTAACGCCTTGTAATAAAGTTCCTGCTGTAGCTGCTGCTTGAAATGCTTTTGCTAAATTAACAACTGTAACTACTACTGCTGCAATTCTTTGTACCACAATTACTGAAAAAGCTACTGCAAACATTTTTGCTAATGTTTGTATATTTTCTGCTAAAAAACCAACAAGATTAGCAGTTGCAGCAAATACGCCTGTTGATTTTTCAAACTCACCGACAAGTGTTATAAAATTTGTTTTGAGCATACTTATTGATTGCCCAATAGTCATATTCATATTACCAACAATTTCAGAAGTCTCTGCTGTTGCTGATATTAATGTTGGTAAGATGTTCTCTGCTGTAATCTTACCAGCAGCACCCATTTCTCTTAATTGACCGGTTGAAACACCTAATCCTTTAGCTAATAATTCAGCTAAAGCTGAGTTTTGTTCCATAACAGAATTAAGCTCATCACCTCTAAGAGTACCGGATGCTAAACCTTGTGCTAACTGTCTTGAAGCATTTGCAGCTTCAATAGCTGAAGCACCAGAAATAATAAATGTATTTGCAACTGTTTGAGTTGCATCGGCTACTTGTTGTTGGGATAAACCCATTTCTTTAGTAGCAAAAGTAATTTTGGCAAATAAATCACCAACAGCATCAAAGTCTGATCTTGACTCTAATGCAATTCTTTTCATGTGTGCCATAGCTTCTGCTGTACCAGTAGCAGTACCAGTTAAAGCACCCATTCTGTTTTGAAGATTAACAAAAGTATCGCCCGCTCTTACAAGCTCACGAACACCAAATGCAGCTATAATTTGATTTCTTAAATTAGCTATAGCACTCTGAGTAGAGTTTATATCTTTTTTAAATTTATTAAAAGCAGCACCGGTTTTATTTTCACCTAGTATTCGTACTCTTACATCAGATTTAGCCATGTTCTTTTTGTAATTCCTCTTGTTGTATATTTAGATAAGCAATCCAACCATTAAACTCTTCCAGAGTCATTTCTTCAATTTCAGCAACAGTTTTATGCAATCTTTCTGCTAGAGCATACTTAGAAAATAGCTGCTTATCTTCAGCTACTTTTTTTGCATAGCCCCTTGAGATATATTACCCATAATTTCTGTTGCTACTCTTACTAAAACACTACTATCAACATTATTCATTAATTTATGTTTATCTTCAATAGTAAATATTTTATCTCCATTTCCGTCAAGTGCTTTATATATTAATACATATACAAGCATTTCAACCTCATCATCTTTAGCTAGTTTCATAAATTTTTTCATATCAAATAGGGTGATAGGTTCGCACAATATTTTCATTGGCTGATCACCATCACCCCATTCAGGTACGTCAATAATTTTAGTATCTATGCTTTTATAATGAGCTACTGCGTTATCTATTGCTGACATTGTATTATACAGTTGTTGATGTTAAAGCACCATTACCCTGTACTGAAATACTAGCTTCAACCAATCCATCAAATGATGCACTTCTTGAAACTCCAGTAACAATAGCTGAACCAGTATAATAAGTATCTCCCGCTGTATCTCCCTCCGGATATACATTTAATGTTACTTCTGAACCAATAGTTAATGCACCCTGACCTGAAGCATCAGTCTCATCCCAAAATACATCTAAACTTCCTGAGAAAGAAGTCAATGATGGTTTATACGTTCTAGCAGAATCACCCATTGAAGTATCTTCTAAAGTATCAGCAGATTCTTCAATTGAATAAGACCTAATTTCAGCTACAGCATTAGAACCTACTTTAATAGTTCCTTCACTTCCTTTATGTGTCGCCATTTTCTACCTCGTCTTTCGACTTTTTCTTAGAAGAAGATTTATCTTTATCTTGCGAATGGACTGCTTCCTCTTTCCAGCCCTTTTTCTTCATTGACTCAACCTGAGTAGGATGAGCTATTACAGAACTTTTACCATTTGGACTAATTAATTTCATAATTGTCTCCTATACTGCTACATCAGGACTTGTTTCCTGAACATAGTAATTAGTTAAGAAGGTTAAACTCACATATCCTAGCGGTTTCTCACCTTCACCATTAAACTCTATTTCTGTTGATTCTAAATAGCAGTCTTTAGCTAATCCGTCTAAAGTTCTATCAGCTGCTATAGCTGCCTCAACTTCTTTACTTATTGTATCAATTGTATCATCAAAGTTGTTAGTTGCTTTAGCATATCCTTCAACAATTACAGATAACTCTCTGCTCATAACTCTATTTGTTCCTATAACAATAGGTTCAGATGTTTCTGACTTAGTATAAATAACTAATGCTGGTACTGTTTCTAATGGATAAACCCTGGACTCATAAACTCTTGAACCAGTTGTTGTTAAACCAGTTAGTGTCGTAGTAATTTTTTCTCTTATTTGTTGTCGTACATGATTTGCCATTATACTTCTTCTAGCTCCAATGCAATAAAACCAGTTCTATCCGGTCTTATATTAACAATTGTATAATTTGTTGCTGCTTTTATTATATTACCATCTGTATCTTTTATAGCGTTAACATTTAATAAATTTCCATATCCAACTAGAGGAATATCTATGCTTCTGCAATATGCAACCGGTTGCAATGCTTCAACGCCAATGCCTTCATCTTGCTCTATATATTCATTATTTAAAATAATATTAATACTTGATGATACTCCATTATTAATATATGTAGCGCCAACTCCATGCCCATATGTTGGATCAAGATAAGCAGCCATATCTTCTTCTGTTTCCATGCGATACTGAGACATTATTCTTCCTCTAAAACTAATTCAATTAATCCTAAATTATCAGGCTCAACTGAACGAACAACAAATGCTGTTTCCGGTTTTAATACATTACCATTATTTGTAGTAATTGCATTAATAATTAATCTATCTTGTTGTGAAATATAAGGAGCATCTGATGCTTTGATAATTGCTCTAGGTTGATAACCGGCAACAGGCACTGTGCCAGCTTCAATATTAAAATATTCTTGATCAATAATTACATTAATATTTTTAGAAAAACCTGAATCAATATCAAACAAAGTATCAATTAATGGAAAATCATCCCATAAAGATTGTTGTACTTCAAAGAAAGTTGCGGTTACTCCATGCCCTGTATTAATATCAAGGTATGAAGTAAAATCAGCCGCACTTTCAATAGCCATATTTATTTTTTAGCTCTTGTTTTTGGAGCTTTAACTTTTGAAGTTTTTAAACCTACGCTTCTATCTTCTTTTTCAGCTTTAGGTTTTTCTATATGTACAGATGCTTTTCCATAAGCACAAAGCTCATGACCAACATCTTCTTTTAATTCTACAATATCACCAGCACTTACTTTTTGGCCATTAGCTATTGTATCTTTAGTTATTAAAAATTTTTTCATATTTAAGTTGGGGGTATTGCTACCCCCATTCCATTTCATCATTGATTATTAGTCGCTTGATTTACAGAAAGATACCGCATGACGTACAGCTACATCAACAGTTTGTAAAGCAATAATTCTTACTCCACCTGATGTGCTTAACGCATATGGGTCCACTGTTATATCAAGGCCGCCATACATACCAATAAGTAAATCAGCAAAATTACCAAAGTAGAAATCACCTGCTGTTACTTGATTTGATCTAATAACATTATAGCCATTCATTCTTCCGTCTGGCTCAACTACAAATTGACCACTTCCGCTATCTTTTGAAGTTGTTTTTAATGTACCATAATCACTTGGTTTACATATATAAGCTAAGCTTCCAACTAACGCATTATCAGCAGCAACTGCAGATTCCATAGCAATAATTTCAGCATATGTTGGATTAGCAGCAGCAAAAGTTGTAGTGTTAATACCAGAAGTATTAGCAATACCAGTTGGCTGACCACTTGTACCTGAACCAGCTAAAGCACCTAAATCGATAGCAGTAGCTATAGATTGTGTTAAGTCGTCTCTGATTAAGTTTTCAACATCTAATGAAGATTGTTGTAAAAGCAATCTTGTAGCATCAGTAAACGCTCCAATTACTTTTGGAGACATAGTTACACTACCTGATGTAAATTCGCTTTCAGAAGCAGCATTACCTTCAGTTGCAATCCAAGCAGCTGATGAAGCAGCTGTTTTCTTTGGAATTACGACGGAGCCGGAGAGCCCTCTTAGCATAGTTGCGCCCGCTTGCATGACACTTGATGAATTACGTAAAACATCAATAAAATCACCCTGACGATAGTCTTCTGATATTAATGTTGAATCATCTCCACTATTAATATCTCTTTTACTCCAGTTACCAAGTACATCAGCTGGAATCATAATTCCTTGTGCTGTTCTTCCTTGTTGTCTAGCAGCTTGATTTGAACATTCAAATTCAAAAGCAGCAGCCTCTTGAGCTTTTCTATCAGTTGGGTTTGCTAAAGCATTAATTGCTCTTACTAATGAGAATTCTCTCACTTCATTTTGAGTCATACCAATTTCAGCAGTTTCAAGTGGCTTATCATTACATATTTCATTTAATAATACGCCCCTAAACTCTTCAACTGTAAGACCTTCTTTAATTGCGTTATCAGCTAAATCTCTTTTGTTATGCTGTAAAGCTAAATCTATAATCTCTTTTGAGTTTCTTTTATATTCAGCTTTGGCTTCTTCAAGAGTTTTAGTTCTGACTTCGTCAAGATTAATATCTTTTTTTTCTTCAGTCATAATAATATCCTTATTAATTTTAGCTGAGCGTCCAACCCCAACTAGTCTGCTTTGATCGGCTGGAACGGAAACACTTGATACTTCAAGCGGTGTCCATTGAGCTTTATAAAGCATTTGGTCGTTGTCTTTCACTCTTTCTAATTTATTTACTTTATAGCCAACACTTATATTCATGCGAATACCATCGACTACATCTTGAAAAACTTCTTGAGCAAGTGCTGATTTACCAAATCTAACAACAGCTATAGTCCTTTTAGCTGCCTCATCAAGTTTAAATTCTTCGATAACTCCAATTTGCTTAGACATGTCATGGTCTAATAAAAATGGAGCCCTTCCAGATGACACAAATTCCATATCTATATCATCTGATTTATGGCTTAAAACTTCTAAGCCAAAAGAACGTTCAACTGGTTCTTCTGATGAAACACCAATTCGAACCAATCTTTTTTCTTCATCAACATATGAATTTTTTGAAAGATCAATTGTTCTATACCTTAATGGTAAATCAACAACTTTTCTTTCATCATCTTCATAATAAGAAGAAACTGCGTCAACATTTTCTTCTTCAACTTTATCCTCATGATGTTTTGAAAATTCAATAACTACAGAGTTATCTGTTTCATTCACGTTGAGGATATGTCTATCGTCTTTATCTTTCATAGCTTTTTCCTCTTTCGATGATAAAGGGTGAGATTTAGGTAGTAAATCAGTATCATGCTTACCACCTCTATATTTTCCATTACGTAAAGCATAAAGGAAACTATTCACACGAGCCATAGCCCATTGATTAGAATTACTAACCTGAGGCCTTACTGAGCCTGGATTTGTGTTATAGGCTCCAATCCCGCGATCATAAACTTTTTTTAATACAGTAAGCGTTGTTTTTTTACTTTGAACATCACCTACTTCGTCATTATGTTCTTTTAATTTATTTTTTAAAGCATTTTCTGTTTTTTCTGATATTGCTCTTTCGTCAATTGCATTTTCAAATTTAATATATTCAAATTCATTTCTTTCAAGCCATGCTTTTGCTTCGTCCGGAGTAAACATATCAGAATCAAACCTTATGCTTTGAATTAATCTTTCATTATCTTTAATACCATGTATTACATGTATACCAGGTTTAAATTCATTATTTTTTCTTCTAAATGTATCAAACTGCTCAGGGTCTTCTATACGAGCAGCATGTTCATTTGGGTATGGGCGCATTTCTAAATTACGCTCATCTTCTTTTTTCATTTTTTCAACTAATGCTTTTGACCATGCAAAACCAGGGTCTCCTCCCCATAAAGCCCATGCTATTCTTCCATTGCTGGGGTAACCTTTTTCACCAGGTCTAAATCCTTCAGCTTGTTTATCAACTTCATGTCTAGCAAAAAAACTATACATTCTTTTAATAGTTGAATCAGATAAATCAACACCATTTTTTATTTGATTTGCACGAGTTAAGCCAACTCTTGTTCCTCCCCTACCAAATTCTTTACGCCAGTCTAAACCTTTAATAGCTTCTGCTTTCATGCCTTTATTCGGAATCGCCATTGCTGCCTCCTTGTACTACTGGTTCAATTGGCAGCTTCGTTCCAAATGGTTGGAAAGCTGTTTGAATTCCATATTGTTCTGCTAATTTTTGCTCTCTTTCATGTTGCTCATATAACTCTTCAACATCTCTGCCATAATTAGATTGAACATCTTGGTATGTTACCAAGCCTGCTTGCATACCACTTATTGATGCATTCATTTCTTTTTGAGGGTCAACCCACTGGAATGAACGGCCAATAAATACTGTATCAGCTGCAAATTTTTCAAACTTAGACATTGGTAAAGGAATATTTACCTCAGGGTCCATGATAATAGCCCCGCTTGAAATAGCCATTTCTAACCATTTTTCAAATACAGGCCTCATAAAATGATCTACAACAAATCTTTGATACAGCTTATACATTTCTCTATCTTCTAATGCGCCAGCTCTTAATGAACTATAATTAACTGAACTTAAATCGTTTGTTAGAGCATGGTATGAAATATTTAAACCAGAAGCTATTCCTCTTAAAACTTGTGTTGTAAACGGGCCAAATGCTGTGCTTGGATGATCTGGGTCAAAGCTTTTAAAATCCATTCCCGCAGGAAGTTGTTCAAATGAACCAGCTTGCGCTTCCATAATTGGAGTATAAGTATCTTCAAAATCTTCACCAACATATCCATCACCGTCTGGCGAAGTAAAAAATCCCATTTTAGCCGCTGAAACACGTGCGGCTGTTATTTCGGCCTCCATATAGCCATTAAGCATTTTTATTTGAGGCATAGCTGAAGCAGTCATAGGCACGCCCCTGGTTTGCTCAGGACGTGTTGGCATATAAGCATGAATAATTTCTTCAGCTGGAACTCTTATATGTTCTTTAGGTGATTGATATGTATTATCATAAGGATGATTTTTAAACAAATAATATGCAACTGGCTTATCATGTTTATCAACTTCAACACCCATTTTAATTCTATTTTTTGTTTGAGGATTGAAATCATTTTTTGTTTCATCTAAATGATCCGCTTCTAAAAATTGAATTTTATATTTATATTTTGAATCAGTCGGAGTAGCATGTCTAACTAAAACTTCGCCATCTCTCATTAACGCTTCGACAAATAACTTTTGACAATCTAAAAATGATTGACGACCATTTAATGTACAATTTCCCATTCTTGACCAATTTTTAAACTCTCGTTCAATAGTTTGATTTCCAATAATATCTAAATCACCTTTTGAATCACGAGCTTTAACACTTAATCTAATTCCATTATGACCAATAATATTACTAACCATTAAGTTTAAATATCTTGTTACATAAGAATCGTTTCTAGCTAAATCACGGCTTCTTTCTCTTAGTATTCTTAATTGATCTTTAATTTCAGCGTCTGCTGATGTGCTTGATGCGGTAAAGTCTGAAAATAATCTACCAGTATTTGCTCCGGTATATCTTCTAATTTTTGTAACTTTTTTATTTTTTTTGTTATTTATAAATGGATTATACCAGGCCATATTTAAAACCTCACTTTGATAGAATTACCCGAATCTTTTTTATTTTTAATTCTAGCCTGTTTAACTTCTTTTAAGTATTCTATTTTATATCTATCTCTAAATGTCATTAATTCATCAATTGTTAATCTTGATAACGATCTACCAGCAATACTCATTGATGATTGGTCCATAGTTGCACGATTTTCAATTACTGCTTCTATAGCATCTAAAACTTTTTTTGCATGGCTTCTAACTGAGCTTGTTGTAGTAGCATAATTTTGCTGTATTTCTGTAAAACCTTCAGATAATTTAATTCTTGCCGAATCGCTTGATCGTGTTATATAAGAAACCCAATTATATTCGCCAGCAGTATATGATGTTGTATTACTTGCTTCAATAATATATTCATCATTAGATTCTGTAGCTGTTAATGTAAAATTGGCTGCTGTTGACCCGTCAACTAAATTAAATTCGTATGATAAACTATATAATGAAGTAGGATAATCAACTGAAAGATCAATTTTTTTCCATGCCCAAAAATCACCAAGCTGTAATTCATTGGGTTCTGTTGTAGAATAGTATGTGCTGTCGAATTTATTGGCCATAAATTTAAAATATATCTTTACCCGATTATATCAAATATTTATATAGATTTGTTATATTATAGCTAAAATTTATTTTGGTCTATTTTTATATAATTTATATTATTTTCTGTAAATAATTTTTGAGATATTTTAAAACTATCAATCCATTTTTCTTTTGGCTTATTTGGAGAATAAGTAACTATTTCTTTTATACCTACTTGAATAATACCTTTAGCACATTCATGGCATACATCAAGCCCATATACAAACAATGTTGATCCTTCTAATGATATGCCATTTAATGTTGCATGATAAATACAATTCATTTCAGCATGAATAATATAATTACTTTTTAATTTTGAATCTTTATATATTAATGGTGAATCATTAAATCCTCTAGGAAAACCATTATAACCTTGTGATAATACCTGGCCTTTATTACCTATTGCTACTGCTCCTACTTGTGTTGAAGGGTCTTTAGACCAACTAGCAAACTTTTTAGCAAGTGTTAAATATTTTAAATTCCAAGAATAAGAATAATTAGACATTAATTTTTAAATGTTGTGCTGCATTATGTTTATAACTTGCAACTATAAAATCGTTAGGATATAAATTATCTATTCCAGCTTCATAATATAATCTAACTTGAGGTGGATTAAATATTTGTAATTCATGAACCATACGGGCAAATCTTAAATGATTGTTATAGATATGCGCATCGCCTAAATTAAATATTAGTTTATGAGGAGTTATATCTAATTCATTAGACAAAACTAACATTAACAATGCATGAAATAATATATCTGAAGGTAATCCAAGCATTACATCAGACGAGCGCATATTGACTACTAAATTCAAAGAATTATTATGAATTAATAATTGAAAACCGTGAAAACATGGTAATAAAGCCATTTTATCAGCATCAATTGGATTCCATGCTGTAACATATAATCTTCTTGATTCAGGATTTACTTTAGCTTCTTCAATTACATTTTTTAACTGATCTATTTGTAAACCAGCATAGTTACGCCATTGATAACCGTATATTGGTCCTAGATTTCCATCGGGCTCCGCCCATTCGTCCCAATAGTTACAACCTAATGTTTTAAAATCATTAACATTAGTATGACCGCGTAAAAATGATATTAACTCACCAATTACCCCTTTATAAAATATTTTTCTATGTGTAAATAATGGGAAACCAGCTTTTACATTTAATTCTAAATGTGCACCAAATATACTTTTAGTACCTGTGCCAGTACGTTCTTTATTTCTAGTTACTCCTTCAGTTAATATTTTATTAACCAATGCAAAGTATTGTTTTTCATTTTCCATGTTTTTTTAAATAAGCTCCATAAAAACTTGCATAGTTAATTAAATCTAATACCGAATCGTAAGCTGATTCAAAGTTAGGATTTTTTTCGTTAAATGCAATTGACTCTAAGCGTTTAACTTTTGTTGAAATCATTTGCAAATACGAATGATGCCCGTACGGAAAGTATTCTTGTTTAGCTTCTGAATCATTTGAATTATAATCTTCGGCTTTTTGTGTTTGTAAAGCTGCCGCTTCACTTAATACTGAATGCATAGTTACTCCTTATCTAAAAAATTTAATTTACCTACATTATCAAAATGTTGAGGAGCTTGCCAGTCCTCTGGTTTAACAAGATCAGGTAATCCTAAAGGATTTGGCCTGGTATCTTTAACCCCTATTTTTTTCTGCATGTTTGCATGATGTACTCGTTTCCATGCTTTTTTAATATTTACATCAAATGCATCTAGTGTTCCTAAAGCAATAACAATAATATCTATTAAAGCATCTACTACTTCATCAGCTTCATTATTTTCAATTGCTGTAATTAATTCGTTTAATTCTTCTTGAATAAACTTAGCACGAAATTCAAGATAATGTAATTTTTCATTATCTGAAGCATTAGCAATAAACCGATATATTTGATAATACCGGTTTAAGTTTTTAATATCTCCTATCATTAATTAAGCAGCTTGTAAAGTTATAATAGTATTTTCAATATCTCTAATAACAGCTCTAAATTCTCCATGTGAGGTTTGTTGTAAAACCTGTATTTGCTGTCTTCTAGGTAAACCTAATAATCTAGATCTTTCGGCTTCTAATGCTTGTATTAATTGTTCGTTTGTCATAATTAACTCCTTAAATTATGTTGTTTGTTTATAATATAATTATACCAAATTATATATAAAAGTATACATTTTTATATGATTATTTCCAATTATTTACCCAATTTGGCCTATGATTAGCTCTAAATGAGCTTTTTTTAATGTTTTTTGTATGTTCTGCTTGTGTAGATTGATTTTTATTAATTAATTGCTCTAATCGATCATAATTTGGTTGAAGTATGTATAAAGCAGCTAATCCATAAACAAATGTATCTAATGCTTCATTTCTGGTTGTTTTTTTAACCCATTCAAACTTTTTAGCACCTTTAAAATATTTAATTACACGTTTTTCTGATGTAAGCTGTCTAAAGTACTCTTCATCAACTGTTGCTGGAAAGTGTATTGTTTTAGTTTCAGATTTTAATCTTGTATATATTGCTTCTTTAGCAGTATCAGCACCAACTGGATAAAGAATATGTCGTGATCTGCCAATAAACGATGGTCTGCCTGCAATTGGCTTATTGCTTTGTGATTGACCTTTAATAGCAAATACTTTTCGATGTACTCGTTTTGAAGTAAAAGCATAAACTTGTTGAGTATGATGACCACCAGAGTCAACGCAAGCACAAGCTATTTTTAAAGCTTTATCATCGTCTCGTTTAAATGTCATGCCTAAATAATTATCTAAATCTTTCCATACCAAATTACTTGACGGATCACCAAAGAATACTCGATAATCTAAAACCCATGCTTCATTGTTTTGCCCCCAACCAATTACTTGCGCTTCTAATCTATCGCCTTGTACATCAATCCCTGCTGTAATTAATAAAATATTATTTGGAATATTAGTATAGTCATATTCTTCTCTTTGATTCATCAATGAGCTATATTCAATACTTTCACCTGGATCATCAAATGTTTTACCTAATGCAGTATTTACCCAGGTCTTTAACATTTCTGGTTGACTTTTAACAGCATAAAAATCTACAGCCATATCTTTCCATGATCGCCAGGGCGAATATAATTCTGATATATGAAAGCCTGCAGTTTTTTTAGTTTCTTGTGTAGCTACCCATTTACCTTTAGATAGCATCCACATTTTTTTTGTTTCAGGTATCACAACTTCACAATGTTTACAAGTATATTCTGCTGTTTCTGGTTTTTTTGATTCCCAATGAATTTGTTCCCATTCAAGGACTTGATACTCATTACATTCTGGACATGGCACTTCGTAATAACGTTGATCTGATTCTTCAAACGCAACTTCTATTCTTGATAAACCTTTTATAGTTGGGGTAGAAGTAATAAATATTTTTCTGTTCCAGAATGTTGTTGTACGTTTAATTGCTAAGTTAATAGGATCACCTTCAGAACCTGCACTTGGGTCATAACGGTCAATTTCATCACAAAGTAAAATTCTAATTGGTCTTGAAGCGAGACCAGCAGCAGAATTAGATCCAACAATATTAATGTTGCCGCCGGGAAATTGTTTTGATAAAACCGTATTAGAACTATCTTTACTTCTCGGGTCTTTTACTTTGGCTCGCAACCGATCACAATCACGAATCATATTAGCTAATCTGTCTTTACTCCATGCTTGGGCCATTTGTAAAGTTGGTTGTAGTACTAAACATGGGCTTGGGTCCTGGTCAATATAATAAGCAACTATATTATTTAATATTTCAGTTGCACCAACTTGCGCACTTTTCATAAAAACAATAGTATGAATCTTTGGATCATTAACAGCGTCCATAATACCTTTTTGATATGGAGCTCGTGATGTTTTCCACATACCGGCTTCTGCTGATGATTCCGGTGATAATGTACGATAATTATCAGCCCATTCAGAAACAGTTAAATTAGGTGGTGGAGTCCAGGTCTTCTTTGTCGATAAGAGTATTTTCTCTATATTCTCTTGGTATTGGGTCATTTGCTAATTCCTCTAATGCCTCGTATATTACGTCTTTAAGTATTTTTTCAACTTCATTAAAATCACTGCTTGCTAAAACTAAATGGCTAACTTTATTTGGTATTGTTAATAGTTTACCTCTACAATTAGCAGCATAATTAATCCAGGTTGACTCAACTTGATCAGTTGGTATTAGTTTTCCTTCAATTAC